>CAFBOU010000001.1_pt1 | contig 41280 bp, 40 predicted proteins | sample 7269551 | NCBI WGS metagenome assembly CAFBOU01 (sample SAMEA6814126, study PRJEB35770) | freshwater metagenome | biome: Freshwater; feature: Freshwater reservoir; material: water | place: Czech Republic | collected 2017-07-26 | depth 30m m
GGCGGCCATGACAGCGAAATCAAGAGTAATCGCTGATGAAATATTGAACGCACTTGCGTAGAGTTAAATAATGCCGATTCCGCCTAAATTAACCGCTGAACAACGAGCGGCTGCGCTGGCAAAATCAACAGCTGCGCGGCAAGTTAGAGCAGCCACAAAGGCGCGCGTCAAAAGTGGTGAGGTCTCGCTCTCCGCAGTCTTTGAATTGGCGAAGAGCGATGAAGCGATTGCAAAAATGCGCGTGGTCGAATTACTGGAATCTTTCTCCGGTGTTGGAAAAGTTCGAGCAATTGCAACCTTGGATCGTTTGCAAATTTCACAAACTAGGCGCATTCAGGGGCTGGGGGTTGCGCAAAGACAGAGTCTGCTACGCGAATTTCCAGATCGCATAGCTGCAGCACAGAGAGGAAAGTTACTTGTGCTTTCAGGGCCTGGGGGAGTTGGTAAGAGCACTGTTGCAAAAGCCTTACGTGAGACAAATACCTTTTGGGTGAGTATTTCTGCCACCACTCGTCAAGCACGACATAATGAAGTCGACGGCGTGGATTATTACTTTTATAGCGATAGTGAATTTGATAACGCAATAAAGTCAGCGCTTTTTCTTGAATGGGCAGAATTTGCGGGCAATCGTTATGGAACTCCGCGCAAGGCGGTTGAAGATGCGTTGCGCGATGGCAGAAATGTACTTCTCGAAATCGAGATTGCAGGTGCGAAACAAGTAAAAGAGAGCGCGCCAGAGGCGATACTGGTTTTTCTTCAACCACCATCATGGGAAGAATTGGTCTCTCGTTTAGAAGGACGCGGTACCGATTCTCCTGAGAGGCGAGCAGCGCGCCTTGCTTTGGCACAGGAAGAACTTGCACAGGCAGGGTTATTTGACCTTTCGCTCGTAAATGAGCGAGTAGAAGAGGTTGTCGAACGCCTGATAGGATTGACCAATAATTAGTTCTTTTAAACCGTAATTTCGCACGTACCCAGGAGGTCCAAATGGACGGAATCACTAACCCACCAATCGACGAACTACTCGATAAGAGCGGTTCTAAGTACAGCTTGGTGCTCTATGCGGCAAAGCGCGCTCGTCAGATCAACGCTTATTACTCACAACTAGGTGAAGGCCTCCTTGAGTATGTTGGTCCACTGGTTGAAACACATGTTCACGAGAAGCCACTGTCGATTGCACTTCGCGAGATCAATGAAGGTCTCTTGACGATCGAAAATCTCGAACCAACAGCGTAAGAATCCACTCACACCCTTAAAAAAATGGCCAAAGTTCGAGAAGTAATTCTCGGGGTTGGCGGTGGTATTGCTGCCTATAAGTCGTGTGATTTGTTGCGGCGGTTACAAGATCGCGGCTATCAAATAACTGTAGTGCCAACTCCTTCAAGTTTAAATTTTGTCGGAACGGCTACTTGGGAAGCGCTTTCTCATCGCGCGGTAACTACTCAAGTTTGGGAGAGAGTAGATGAGGTACGACATATCTCCTTAGCTGATCAAGCCGATGCGCTCATAATTGCACCAGCAACTGCTGACCTAATTGCACGAATAGCAGCAGGGCGCGCTGATGATTTACTTACCAATTTAATTCTTGCAATAAGCGTTCCAGTTTTGATAGTTCCGGCGATGCACCCGCAGATGTGGCTGGATCCAGCGACGCAGGCGAATGTAAATACATTACGCGAACGTGGATTCAAGGTGATGGAGCCAGCAGTCGGAAGGCTAACCGGAGATGATTTCGGCCAGGGGAGATTTCCAGAGACGGCTGCGATCATCCAAGAATTTGAAGATGTACTTAATATCAAGAAAGATTTTTTAGATAAGAACGTTCTTATTACTGCTGGCGGAACGCGCGAAGCGATCGATCCGGTGCGGTATATCGGCAATCGATCGAGTGGACGTCAGGGTGCAGCGGTTGCTCGTGCTGCGCGCGATCGTGGCGCTCATGTCAAGATGATCTTTGCCAATCCTCAGCTTTCGGCGGAAGAGATCGCCACATTAGATGGCATTGAAATATTGAAGGTCGAAACTGCGACCCAGATGCATAGCGTTTTGGAAGTCGAATTTCCGAAGACAGATTTACTGGTGATGAGTGCGGCGGTAGCAGATGCCAGGCCTTCAAAGTATTCAGAAGGCAAGATTAAGAAGGGTGAGCTTCGAGATATCGCGCTGGTTGAGAACCCAGATCTCTTGAAATCAATCGCTAATTTGCGTAAAGACCAGATCGTTATCGCATTTGCAGCCGAGACCAGTAACGACTTGATAGCGGCAGAGGCGAAAAGAGTGGCTAAGGGCGCTAATATTCTCTATCTCAACAACGTATCAAATGGCGCTATCTTCGGATCGCTAGATACGGAAGGTTTTATCATCACGAGCAATGGCGCTCATATTCCAGTTCCGTCAACTAGCAAAGACACGCTCGCCGAGTTATTGCTGGACCAGGCTTTAAACCAGTTAGGTTGATCCAATGTCAAAACGTCTCTTTACCTCAGAATCAGTCACCGAAGGCCATCCAGATAAGATCGCAGATCAGATTTCAGATGCGATTTTAGATTCACTTTTATCGCAGGATTCTTCTAGTCGCGTCGCTGTCGAAACGCTGATCACAACAGGACAGGTTCACGTTGCAGGTGAAGTAACAACCAATGGTTATGCGGATGTAATGGGAATCGTTCGTGACACCGTAATCGGAATTGGATACGACTCATCAGTTAAAGGTTTTGACGGTAATAGCTGTGGTGTTTCAATTTCTATCGGACAACAATCGCAAGATATCGCCCAAGGCGTCGATGATGCCTACGAAAATCGGGTGGCCTCATCTGTAGATCCACTTGACCTACAGGGTGCGGGTGACCAAGGTTTGATGTTTGGCTACGCCTGCGACGATACAAAAGAGTTGATGCCATTACCTATTTGGTTGGCACATGAACTTGCCCAACAACTTTCTGCAGTCCGCAAATCTGGAGCGCTACCGTATCTTCGCCCTGATGGAAAAACACAAGTGACCATTGAATATGATGGCGATAAAGCGGTGGCGCTAGATACCGTTGTGATCTCTAGTCAACATGCAGAAGAAGTCGATGTGGCGAAAAAGCTGACCCCCGAGATTATTGAATTCGTCATCGAACCTGTACTGGCAAAGATTGATCTACCGCGTAAAGATATGCGAACTTTGATCAACCCAACCGGTCGATTTGTAATTGGTGGCCCCATGGGAGATGCCGGTTTAACTGGCCGCAAGATTATTGTCGACACATACGGTGGAATGGCGCGCCATGGTGGTGGAGCTTTCTCCGGTAAGGATCCTTCAAAGGTTGATCGCTCAGCAGCATATGCAATGCGTTGGGTTGCCAAGAACGTTGTGGCGGCAGGTTTAGCGCGACGATGCGAAGTACAGGTTGCATATGCAATTGGTAAGGCACAACCCGTTGGTGTATTTGTCGAAACTTTCGGTACTGAAACCGTTCCGGTGCAAAGAATCCAAGATGCTGTGACGACAGTCTTTGATCTGCGTCCTGCCGCAATTATTCGCGATCTGAATTTATTGCGTCCGATCTACTCTCAAACCGCTGCTTATGGCCACTTCGGGCGCGAACTACCCAACTTCACGTGGGAAGCAACTACGCGAGTCGAGCAACTTCGCGCAGCTGTTAATTAGTTCCAAGGGTCAGCCGTGTCTACTGCGCGGCCGCTTCGCCTCAAAACCGAGACGGCAAAACGTGTCGAAAAGATTGCGGCTGATTTCGCTCCTGTAGCCAAGGTTTGGGTCGACAATTCGCTACCTCACTTAGACGGTTTTTATAACTACCTAATCCCAGCCCGTATGGATAATGAAGTTCGGGTCGGAATACGTATCAGCGTCGATTTTGCAGGTCGAGAAGTTGAAGCCTTAGTTGTACAAAGAGGCGGAGAAAGCTCAACGGCGGGATTAAAATTTATTACCAAAGTTCTCTCGCCGAACGTTGTTGCACCACAAGGTCTTTTGGATCTGGTGGATAAAGCTTGTCGTCGTTGGATAGCACATCCTTACGACTTCATTCGCAGCGCTGTGCCGCCACGCGTTGCGGGTATAGATAAGAGTTATGTGCGAGCAGATAATGAGAGAAATGAAGAGAATGCGCGAGGCGGTAGCCAAACTTTTATACATATACAGCCCTATGAAGATGCAATTGAGAAGCTAGCAGAATTTGCATTGCAGAAAGTTAAATCCGGGTCAATTTTAATAATCACTCCAGAGGAAAGAGAGTTGCAGCGCTTAGCGCAATTATTAGGCGAGAAGGCATGCATCCTGTCAGGATCTCTTAGTCGAAGTGAGCGATATGAGAACTACCTGCGCAGTATTAATACTTCGAAGTTGATTACAATTGGCACTAGGAGCGCAATCTTTGCCTACCCGCCTGATTTAAAAACCATCGTTATCTTCCGTGAAGGCGCTCAGTCGCATTACGAACCACGATCACCAGGGTGGAACACTAGGGATTTAGCGCTAATGCGTGCAGAACAAAGTGGTTGTGAGCTTTTCTTCGTCGGTTATTCTCCTGCTCTGGAAACAGGGCTAATGATTGATCGTGGCGAAATGAAATTCTTAGGCAAGAGCAATCGCCTTAAAGTTAGCAATTTTGAGCAGGCCAATGGTGAATTATTGCCAAATCGCATCTTTGCTCCGATTCGTAAAGCGCTAAATACTGGTCCCGTCCTGTTTCTAGTTCCACGTAAAGGATATGCAAGTTCGCTTATGTGCAAGAAATGTCGCAATATCGCCGCTTGTGACTGCGGAGGCAAGCTGTTAAGACGTAAAGCAAATTCCAGCCCAGAATGTTTGTTGTGCGGCAAGTTCTATCCATCTTTAAAATGTCGTTGGTGTCAAAGCGATGTGATGACAGCTTTAGGTCGCGGTGGTGAGCGCCATACGGAAGAGATCGGACGAGCCTTTCCGAGCCTTCCAACATACTTTTCTAGCGCAGAATCGCATCTTGATGTTTTACCAAATACGCCAGCCTTGGTAATCGCAACCGCTGGTATGGAACCGAGGGTCAACGGTGGATATGCAGCGGTAGTTCTGCTCGAAGGCGATTCTTTCTTCTCGTATTCGGATTTGCGTGCGCAAGAACGTGCCCGTGAAACCTTCTTTGCTGCCGCAGCGCATGTGAGCAGCAAAGGTGAAGTTCTCACCGTTATAAATTCTTCAAATCCAATAACTTCATCTTTAACGCAATGGAATCCTAAGACAATGACGATGCGTGAACTTTCTGAACTACAAGAGGTGAACCTTCCTCCGTACGCCAGAGCGATTGCGTTAGAAGTAGAAAGTTCTGAAGCGACAACGATTGTGGCCGGATTGAAGAAGGCCTTGCTGGAGAAGCGATTGCCGGATAGCACCAAGATTATGGGTCCTGCGCAGCGCAATGGAACTATTTCACGGATTCTTATCACTGCAAATTTGCGGGAGAGCGATTTACTGCTCAAATTTATTGGTGAATTTATTCGCCATCGTGCGGTCACAAAAAAGAAGGCCATCTCCTTACGAGTTGATCCCTACTCGCTGACATAATTTAGTTGCGCCTCTAGGCTAGACTTACCTCATGCCAATTCAACCAATCAGATTATTTGGCGATCCAGTCCTTACAAGCCCAGCGCGTGAAGTTGTTGATTTTGATAAAGAGTTACGAACGCTGGTGGCAGATTTAACGGACACGATGCTAGAAGCCCCTGGAGTAGGACTTGCCGCGCCACAAATTGGTGTTGGGCTGCGCGTATTTGTTTGGGATATCGATGAAGCTTTGGGGCATCTAATTAATCCCAGTTTAGATTTAAGCGTTGAGATGCAAGATGGAGAAGAAGGTTGTCTCTCATTTCCTGCACTTAGTTATGAAACTCCACGCGCGTTCCGGGCTGTTGCAAAAGGTTTCAATATGTATGGAGAGCCGATCACTGTGGAAGGCACAGAGCTTTTAGCGCGTTGTCTGCAACATGAAACTGATCATCTCGACGGAATAGTATTTATCGATCGTCTTTCAAAAGAAGATCGCAAATTGGCAATGAAAGAGATTCGCGAATCCGAGTGGTTTAACGCAGCGCAGAATGCGGGCGCAGAACCAACGATCAAAGTTTCACCCCACGATCTATTCGGCAGAGGCCTTTAGTGCGCATTGCAGTTGCTGCCACGCCTGCAGTAGCAATCCCAACACTGAATGCCTTGCTTCAGTCCGAGCACGAGTTAATTTATGTGATCACCAGACCTGATGCTCCTGCCGGTCGCGGTCAAACGATGCAATCGAGCCCGGTTGCTCAATGGGGAGAATCAAATGGTGTCAAAGTTTTGAAGCCTGATTCCACCACTTCTTTGGGTGAAGTAGTTATGGATTTAGATTTAGTAATAACGATTGGCTATGGAACCCTAATTCCGCTATCGGTCCTGCAGATTCCGCGATATGGTTTTATAAATTTACATTTCTCACTCTTGCCAAGATGGCGTGGAGCGGCGCCGGTACAACGTGCGATTGAAGCCGGCGATGGCGTGACGGGAGTTACCGTATTTGCGCTAGATGCCGGTATGGATACCGGACCGGTATATGCCTGCGCACAAATAGCGTTAGATCCTGATGCGACATCTGCTCAACTTTTTGAAGTACTTGCCGAGTTAGGTATTGCACCAGTTTTAGAAACTTTAGAACTTATCGCCTCGGGACAGTCTCCCGTTGCGCAGAGCAACGAGGGCGCAACGAGGGCCTACAAATTGAGTAAAGAAGAAGGAAAGATTTCTTGGAGCTCTTCGGCAAATGAGATTAAACGCAAAATCAACGCATTTAATCCGAGCCCCGGTGCCTGGTCGAGCTTTCGCGGTCAGGTCATAAAAATTAATCGCGTTATTTCAAGCAGCGAAAAGGTCCCTGCTGGTGCGTTGCTCTTAGCCAATAAATCAATTTATATTGGAACAAGTACGCAAGCGCTAGAACTAATAGAAGTTACACCTGCCGGCAAGGCGGCAATGCCAGCGACATCATGGGCAAATGGCGCCCGCATCACCTCAGATGATGTGATGCTCTAGCCATGGTTGAAGCTAGGCGCAATACTTTTAAGTCACCAAAGCCCGATGCGGTTCGCCTGTTGGTTTATGACATTTTGCGAGAAGTCAATCGTTCCGATGGCTACTCCAACCTACTTTTACCCCAAGCGCTAACTGGATCCAATTTTGAACAGCGCGACAAGGGCTTTGCCACCGAACTTTTATATGGAACTTTAAGAATGCAAGGTCGTCATGATTACATAGCTGCACAAGTGTCGGATCGCCCTTGGAGCGAAGTCGATGACGGAATAGTCGACGTAGTGCGTTTAGGAGCTCATCAGTTATTTGAGATGCGCGTTCCATCACATGCAGCTGTATCTGCAACAGTGGAATTGGCACGCAAAGTTATTGGTGAATCGAAGGCCTCGTTTGTAAATGCTCTCCTGAGAAAGATGAGCGCGAAGAGTTTGGATCAGTGGCTAGAACCGGCACAACAGATAGCTGATCCAGTCTCTCGTTTAGCGATTATTTACTCACATCCTGAATGGATAGTTTCTGCTTATTACGATCTCTTACGTGATTACCAAGAAGTCGAAGCGCTACTTTCTGCTAATAATCTTGCAGCGACTCCGACAATCGTTTGGTGGCCGGGAAGATCTAGTGCTGAGGAATTTACAGTTTTAGGAGCAGAACCAACGAAGTATTCTGAGTATGGTTTTAAATTCGATGGAGTTCCTTCGACCTTAGAAGCGGTACGCCATCGCAGAGCAGGTGTGCAGGATGAAGGCTCTCAACTCGTTGCACAGATCTTCGCCAAAGTGGCAGCTAAAAATAATGACTGGCTCGATCTTTGTGCCGGCCCTGGTGGCAAAGCAGCGCTTCTTTCATCTTTAGCAAAAGAGAGCGGCAAAACATTTACTGCAAATGAAATCTCGGCAGCGCGCGCCAAATTGGTTGAACAAGTTATTGGGGGAGCGCGCTTACTTGTCGGTGATGGACGTGAGATAGATTCGCTTGGAGAGAGTTTTGGAGCGGTGTTGGCGGATGTCCCATGTACTGGTTTAGGAGCGTTGCGAAGGAGGCCAGAAGTACGTTGGCGTCGTACTGTCGCTGATCTTCGCGAGTTAACGCAGTTACAGCGCGAATTATCCGACGCCGCAATTTCAGTCTTAGCCGACGGTGGAATATTTGGATATGCAACCTGCTCACCTCATTTGGCAGAAACCAGCATCGCAGTCAGTGATATTTTGCGTAAGCATCAAGATTTATCCTTAATTGATCTGCAACCTTACTTACCAGCAGATTTAGATGGCGCTATTCGCGATAAATCACTCTCGTTATGGACGCATCGCCATGAAACAGATGCCATGTTTCTGGCTATATTTCGCAAGAATTCTGCAGTTGAGAATTAAGATACTTCTATGTACAACGATCTACGTATTACCCCCAGCATCCTAAATGTAGATCACTCAATTCTTAACGCCGAGATTGCCAGAATTGCAGAAGATTCCGATCTAATACATCTAGATATTATGGATAATCTTTTTGTACCCAATCTGACTTGGGATTTTGCCGCTGCAGAAGAGATCATTAGAAATTGTCCAATACCCATTGACGCGCATTTGATGGTCAACGATGTCGACCGAATCGCTCTTGATTATGCGCGTGTAGGCGCTGAAAGCGTAACGATCCATGTCGAAGCATCTGATGCGCCAATACAGACACTTAAAGAGATTCGTAAGTTAGGCGCTAGGGCGGGATTAGCGCTTAAGCCAGGTACGGATATCGAGAACTATGCAGATCTGTTAAGTAATATCGATATGTTGTTGATTATGACCGTTGAACCTGGGTTTGGTGGGCAGAAATTTATGGTTGAAATGATGCAGAAGGTGCGTAGATCTAAGGAGCTGATCGGTGATCGGCCGATATGGATCCAGGTTGATGGTGGTGTTTCTATGGAAACGATCGCAATTGCACGCGAAGCAGGTGCAGATACATTCGTCGCGGGATCGGCGGTATTTAACGCACCAGATCCAGCAGAGATGGTGAGAATGCTGCGACATCGTGCAGGTGATCTCTAGTAAACTCCACATATGAAGAATTTCGATCAGCTCTGGTTAGAGTTATCAGAAAAGGTAGCCGCGGGGGATCCAACCTCGGGAACAGTGGCTGAAGTAGCTGCCGGAGTTCATGCGATAGGTAAAAAGATTTTAGAAGAAGCTGGCGAAGTTTGGTTGGCTGCTGAGCACGAGAGCGACGCTGCACTTGCGCAGGAGATAAGCCAATTGATCTATCACCTGCAAGCGCTGATGTTGGCGCGGGGCTTGCAGCCCGATGATATTTATCGATATCTATAGAAATGAGTCAAAGTGTTAAAGATCGCCGTCCCCAATAAAGGTTCACTCGCAGAACCGTCAGCTGCGATATTGAAAGAAGCTGGTTACCGCCAGAGAAGTGATTCTCGTGATTTGGTTTTAACTGATCCGGAAAACGGAGTTGAGTTTTATTATCTGCGCCCGCGCGATATCGCTTTATATGTGGGTTCTGGCGAGCTGGAAGCAGGAATTACTGGACGAGATCTTTTAATAGATTCAGCTGCGGATGCGAAAGAGATTTTGGCCTTTGATTTTGGTGGATCCACTTTCCGCTTTGCGGGACCAGCGGCTAAGAGCTGGAAGGTCGCCGACCTTTCGGGAAAGCGGATTGCTACTGCATATCCGGGGTTGGTAGAGAATTTTCTCGCTAAAAATGATCTGATTGCAAATGTTGTAAGACTTGATGGAGCGGTGGAAAGTAGCGTGCGCTTGGGCGTTGCAGATGTAATTGCTGACGTCGTTAGCACTGGTAACACGCTACGTCAGGCAGGCTTAGCAATTTTCGGGGATCCCATTTTGCAAAGTGAGGCGATACTGATTTCTCGCCAGGCCGATAATCTACCGAGCGAATTAGAGATCCTCCTGAGACGATTGCAAGGAGTTGTTACGGCGCGTCAATATGTACTACTTGATTACGACATTCCAAAGGCGATCGTAGATCAGGCTTGTGCAATTACCCCAGGGTTGGAATCTCCAACTATCTCTCCTTTGCAGAAAGAAGATTGGGTTGCTGTTCGCGCGATGGTTTTACGTAAAGATACTAATCGTCTGATGGATGAACTTTGGGCCCTCGGTGCTCGTGGAATTTTAGTAACTGATATCCACGCCTGCCGTTTATAAAGAGTCCGACTCTTCTACTTCTTCGCGAGTTATTCCGAGTAAGTAAAGAACGGAGTCAAGATAAGGCGCTGACACTGAACTATCAGCTGCAGCAACCACGGCTGGCTTGGCATTGAAAGCGATACCTAGTCCAGCAAGTGCGATCATATCTAGATCATTTGCACCGTCTCCAATAGCAATTGTCTGTTCTAAAGCAATTGAATGAAGTGCAGCAAATTCGCGAAGTGCATCAGCCTTACCAGCCCGATCAATTATCGCTCCAGTGATTTTGCCAGTGAGTTTGCCTCCGACTATCTCTAGATTATTGGCACGCATGTGGGCGATTTCTAATTCGGCCATTAAAGGTTTTATGACGCTCTCGAAGCCACCAGATACAAGAGCGACATGGTGGCCAAGTTTGTGCAATGTGCGAATCAAGGTCCGCGCACCTGGAGTTAGTGAAATTTCGCCCTGCACATCGACTAAAATTGATTCTGGCAGGCCAGCTAACAACGCGACACGAGCCTTTAAGCTTTCTGCGAAATCTAACTCTCCGCGCATAGCAGATTCTGTGATGGCCTTGATTTCCGCGCCTTTGCCGGCCTTATTACCTAAAAGTTCAATCACTTCTTGCTGAATTAAAGTGGAGTCGACATCCATAACGACCAATTTCTTGGCCCAGCGCATTAAACCGCCGGGGGAGACGGCAATATCAATTCCATTTTCTATTCCAATGCGAGCGAGTTCCGTCCGCAATTTGATTTGAGAAACGCCAGAGACGGTGAATTCAATTGCAGTTACTGGATAGCTGGCAGTTCGGTGTATTCGTTCGATATTTCCGCCGTTAATTGCGATCGCGTTTGCTACAGAGTTGATCGCTGCGGGTTTAAGTGCTTGAGAAAGAACTACGACATGCAACAAAGATTTCTTAACTGCGATATCAGTGGAGGCGCTATTTTCGAAGGCTGAAGCGATATCAACGCCCAGGCTATCTGCGCAAAGTTGGAGATCTGCTTCAATTGCGTCGGCATGCGCGGGCGAGCAGGAAATCAAAACGGTTAAAATCACTCGACCGCGAATGACAACCTGTTCGATATCTAAGATATTTACCGCAAATTGCGCGAGGGTTTGAAAAAGGGATTCGGTGATACCGGGCTTATCGACTCCGGAGAGCAGGATCAGACCGGTAAATTGCTCATTTTTATCCTTGGTTGTCATATCGAGGAGAAGATTAGCGTGAATCACAGGTCATAAGACGGGCATTTAAGCAGATTCGCCAATGATTAGCGCTATCTTTTTCATCTATGGAACATTACGGTGAACTCACAGTCCTGGCGATGCAGGGGGTAACTGTTACCCGCGGAGAACGCAGGATTTTGGGTCCGATCGATTTCCAGATTCGTAGCGGTGAACGCTGGGTTATTTTGGGACCAAATGGAGCAGGTAAATCCACGCTATTAAATATATTGGCGACGCGAATTTTTCCGACATCTGGCGTAGTAAAAATTCTTGATCAAGAGATGGGCAAGGTAGACCTCTTTGAATTACGTACCCGAATCGGCGTATGTGCAAGTTTATTAGCCGAAGATATTCCAGATGACGAATTTGTTCGCGATGTTGTTTTAACTGCTGCGTATGCAGTTCTTGGACGTTGGAATGAAGCTTACGATCTCTGGGATGAGTCACGTGCAATGGCGCTTCTAACTACCTTCGGAGTCCGCGATATGGCAGAGCGACGTTACTTCACACTAAGCGATGGCGAAAAGAAACGTGTTCAAATCGCGCGCGCTCTGATGGCCGATCCAGAACTGCTCTTATTGGACGAACCTACAGCGGGACTTGATCTTGGTGGGCGCGAAGATTTGTTGCGACGTTTTGCCGAATTCTCAATAGATCCGCTTGCTCCTGCCAGCATTGTTGTTACGCACCATATAGAAGAGATACCAGTCGGCACGACCCATGCGTTGATCATTAAAGATGGAACAATTGCCATCTCTGGACCAGTAGCCAATGTAATCACCAGTGAACATATGAGCGCGGTATTTGGTGTAAAGATCGCAGTCAGCGCTGAAAAGGGAAGGTTCTTCGCGCGTAGTTTATGAAATTTCGCGAACAGCTGCACCCGTCATGGCAAGAGCTATTAATTGATCATCTGGATTTACTTGATGAAATTGAAAGCAGAATCTCCGATGATCAATATCTTCCTGCTCATCCATTGGTGATGCGCGCGCTAACTTATGATTTTAGAAGTGCGAAAGTTCTGATACTGGGCCAGGACCCTTACCCCAACCCTTTACATGCAATGGGATTGGCCTTTTCGGTCCCTGCCAATATTCAAGTGTTGCCGCCAACGTTAAGAAATATCTTCAAGGAGTTAAAGGCTGACCTGCAAATTGAAAAAGGCGGAAATGGAAATCTATCGGGTTGGGCAGATCAAGGAGTAGTGCTTTTAAATAGAACTCTGACTTGTCGAATTGGTGAGAGTAATTCACACTTGGCAGCAGGTTGGAGAACTTTTACACAAGCGTGTGTGTCAGCTTTGGCAGAATCCGAAGTCGTAGCAATTCTCTGGGGCGCAAATGCACAAGAGGTTAAGGGTTCTTTCGCCGAAGATAGATTGATTACTTCACCACATCCGAGTCCGCTTTCGGCATATCGTGGATTTTTTGGCTCCAAACCATTTACTCGTGCCAATACCGAGCTAGTAAAGATGGGGCGAGATCCGATCAACTGGTCCTTATAAAGAGCAACGCCCTGCAGTTGTTACCGCAGGGCGTTGCTGTAATGCAATTTATATCTAACTATCCAACCCACGCATTGATTGGTGAAGATAGGAAGTAGATCATAAAGAGGCCAGATACTAGGAGAAGAAGTGGGTGTACTTCCTTTCCACGGCCTTGGATGTAACGGATGACCACGTGAGTAACGAAGCCAGCGCCAATTCCAACTGAGATGTTGTAGGTAAATGGCATCAAGATGATTGTTAAGAAAGCGGGAATTGCGATTCCGTAATCTTCCCAATCAATTGCCTTGATCTGCGTCATCATCAAGAACCCTACGATTACCAGCGCTGGTGTAGCGGCTTCGTAAGGAATTATCGCAACTAATGGCGCTAAGAAAGTTGTTAGCAAGAAACAAATTCCTGTGACCACGGATGCGAGTCCAGTGCGTGCGCCTTCACCAACACCAGATGCAGATTCAATGTAACTGGTGTTTGATGAGATGCTGCCAGCGCCGCCGGCAACTGCCGCAATTGAGTCGACTAATAGGATTCGATCATTGTTAGGAATGTTGCCATCCTTGTCGACTAGCCCTGCTTCATGACCAATGGCCGTGACTGTTCCGACTGTGTCGAAGAAGTCTGAGAGCAATAGTGTGAAGACGATAAGCACAACAGTGATTACCGGTACTCGATCCAATGAACCGAAGAGGTTAAATTGACCGAAGAGACCAAAATCAGGTGTGGCAACGATCTTTTCAGGCATCGCTGGAACATTTAAGCCCCAACCCTTTGGATTAACTGCGCCGGTAGCACCGTTGAAGTTAGGACCGATCTTGAGTGAAGTTTCAACAATTACCGCGGCAATAGTTGCAACAATAATTCCGATGAGTATCGCTCCCTTAACCTTCTTAACCATCAATCCGATAGTCAAGAAAAGCCCAAGTGCGAAGATGATAATTGGCCAACCAACAAGAGTTCCGCCATCACCCAAAGTTACGGGAACCGGACCAGAAGGAGTCTTGCGAACGAAGCCAGCATCGACTAAACCAATTAGGGCAATGAATAACCCGATACCTACTGAGATGGCGATCTTTAACTGAGCTGGTACAGCTTTAAAGACCGCAGTTCTAAATCCAGTCAAAACCAAAACGGTGATGATTAGACCTTCAAGAACAACAAGTCCCATTGCATCTGCCCAGGTCATCCTTGATGCGATTCCAACGGCTACGAAAGTGTTGAGACCAAGTCCTGTTGCGAGTGCCAGCGGATAATTTCCGACTACGCCCATCAAGATAGTTAATAGACCGGCCATTAGAGCGGTCATTGCAGCAACGAGTGCGAGATTTGGAGCATCTCCGCCGCCAAGGAATTTTCCATCCGCATCTTTTGCAAGACCGATGATTAGAGGATTGAGCGCCACGATGTAAGCCATAGTGAAGAATGTGACGATTCCGCCACGGACTTCTCTTGCTACTGTGGAGCCACGTTGCGATATTTTGAAATAGCTATCGAGCATGACATACCTTCCTAATTTTGTTATCGGGGGTGGTTGCGACCCCGTGTGAAATGACGGCTCACAGACCGAGGGATAAGAGGATCTAAGCCGATTACTTACTTACTTCGAGGTAAGGCGCGCGACAACTCCAAAGGAAATTGCCACTGATTGGCCAATTAGGAGCGCAAATAGCGCAGTTCCGATTCCAATTTTGCCCCCAAGGAGCCATCCGATGGCCAAGACTGTTACCTCAATACCCATACGAACTCGTCCGACGCGAATTCCGGTCATGTTATGAATTCCGGTCATGGCGCCATCGCGCGGTCCCGGTCCTAATCCGCAAGTTATATATAGCGCTGAACCTACGCCGACTAGCGCAATTCCCAGGAGCGCCGAAGCTAATCCGCCCAAGAAAGTGCTCTGTAAGGGAAAGCGATCGACGCCAAGTTGAATCGTCGTGGAGATAATGGCGATATTACTTAACGTTCCAAATCCTGGTCGCTCGCGAAGTGGAATCCAGATTAAAAGCACGCCGCAACCAGTAAAAAAAGTAGCCCAACCTAAAGATAGCCCCAGTTTCAAACTTAGACCTTGCGCGAAAACGGTCCATGGTGCGTTACCTAAATTTGATTGGACGACAAGTGCATCACCAAAACCGAATATTGCTAAACCAATGAAGAGAATCAATACTCGCGAAAGAGAGAGATCCCAACGATGCTGGGCCCGCCAAGGTGTAACAGGTACGGTTTTATGCGGCCGCAGATGTGCAATAAGCGTTTTAAAAGTACCTGATTTATCCATTCGGGGAGTTTATAGCAATGGCAAGGATTTATATCCTCTATTGTTACCGCTATGTTCGTAGGCTTTGGTACCGCGGTTAATATCGCAACGATTATTGGGGGAGCATCCCTTGGCGTGTTAGTTGGCGGACGTATGTCATTACGGACCAGAACTTTGATTACAGAAGTTTTGGGACTCATAACAATTCTGGGCGCAGTCAGTGCGTTAGCGCCGATGTGGTCAGCAAGATATATCTCTGCGCTTCCCAAAGGATGGACTCTGCTCGCGATATTAGCTGCGCTGTTGATAGGTGGTCTGATCGGATCAGCGCTTAATCTCGAAACTAAGTTAGATGGCGTTGGGGAGAGTTTAAGGAAGAAATTCCGTGCCCATGAAGAGAGCACTTTTGTAGAAGGTTTTGTTTCTGCATCACTGCTATTTGCTATTGGACCACTTGCTATCTTGGGTTCGATTAGCGATGGAATGTCTACTGGGATCGATCAACTACTTTTGAAATCGAGTCTCGACTTTTTTGCAGCCATGGCTTTCGCCGCAAGTTTAGGTTGGGGCGTTGCCGCATCTGCAATACCGGTTGGCATTTATCAAGGGGTCTGGACCCTAGTTGGTTTGGGGTTAGGAAACATCTTGAGTGGCTATCAAGTCGATGCCATGACGATCACAGGTGGGTTGATGCTGGTCTGTATTGGCCTAAGACTATTGAAGATCAAGGAAATTGCGGTGGGCAATTTACTGCCAGCGCTATTTATCGCTCCAGTTTTAGTTCAAATACTTAATTACTTCGCTTAGCAAAATAATTAAAAAGTAGATGCGTCAATCACGAAGCGATATTTAACATCGCTGGCTACGGTGCGATCGTATGCCTTGTTGATGTAATCAGATTTAATTACTTCCACATCGCTGACGATATTGTGCTTGCCACAGAAATCGAGCATTTCCTGCATCTCAGGAATGCCACCAATCATTGAACCAGACAGTGATCGACGTGCTGGCAGAAGAGATCCAACTTCGACGGCATATGGCTTTCCGGGAAGTCCGATAACCACCAATGTTCCATCCACATTTAACATCTCAAGATATTTATTGATATCTAATTCAGCGCTGACAGTATTCAAAATCAAATCAAAGTGCTTCTTCAAATTCTTATTGAAATCTGCGCTATTGGTAGAAATAAAGTGATGGGCACCCATGGCCTTTGCATCGCCTTCTTTTGATGGCGAGTGCGAGAAGACTGTGACTTCTGCGCCAAGTGCTACGGCGAACTTAACGCCCATGTGCCCAAGACCACCAAGGCCCATCACTGCAACTTTCTTTCCTGGTCCAGTGTTCCAATGTTTGATTGGAGAATAGAGAGTGATTCCCGCACAAAGCAGAGGTGCTACTCCGTCCAGCGGCAAGTTCTCAGGAATCGATACTGCATAATCTTCATTAATGACCATGATGTTTGAGTATCCACCCATGGCTGGAGTCTTTCCATCGCGTTCTAGCTGATTGTAAGTTCCGGTCATACCTTCGATGCAGTACTGCTGCAGACCCTTTAGACAAGATGGACATTTGCGGCATGAGTCAACAAATACGCCGACTCCAATACGATCGCCGACTTTAAATTTGGTTACAGATGAACCAACTTGCGAAACGATTCCGGCAATTTCATGGCCAGGCACCATAGGAAAGATCGCAGGGCCCCACTCTTCGCGGACCTGATGGATATCGGAGTGACAGATGCCCGAGTATTTAATATCTAAGGCAACATCATTAGCGCCCAATTCACGCCGTTCAAATTCCCAAGGAGTCATCTCTGCTTTTGCCTGCATTGCTGCGTATCCACGAACCTTCATTTATTTTCTCCTTTGGCGTTTTCATCATCTTGGTTTGTTACTTGCGTAAAAGGTAGTGGCATAGGCGAGGTATGTCCCGCGCGAGATGCGCGCGCAGTTACTTGTCGCATATGGTGGCGGCGGCAGAGAACTTCATAGGCAATTTCGGAGCCGGGTGCGACATCTCCAACCACAACTTGTTCGCCTTCAGTGACCATTACACCGCCAAGTGTGCGGGCGTTATGTGTTGCACGAGAGCCACACCAGCAGAGAGCTTCGACTTGTAAGGTATTTACGCGATCGGCTAACTCAACCAAGCGGGCCGATCCAGGAAAGAGCTTGGTACGAAAGTCTGCAAGGATGCCAAAAGCAAAGACATCAATTCCCAATCCATCGACTATTTTGGCAAGTCCTTCAATTTGTATAGGCTGATAAAACTGAGCCTCATCGCAGATTATGTAATCGATGCGATCACCCAGGGATAAACGTTCTACAACTAAGCGATGGATATCTAGATCGGTATCAACTTCTATCGCACTGCTTTGTAAGCCTAAACGGGAAGAGATGACACCGCTTCCAGCGCGATCCTTGCTAGTGAAGATCAGACCAGAACGGCCACGACTCTTATGGTTATGTGCAGTCTGCAGCGCCAGGGTTGATTTACCGCTATCCATCGTCCCGCAGTAATAGATTAACTCAGCCACGGAGCGCATCCTGCCACTTATTATTCATGGGCGCAGCACTTGTGGCCTTTGTATCCAAAGCTTCACGCATGATGGAGTGCAATAATTTCAATCTCAGGATATTTCTCAGCGATCTTTGATCTACCGTTTAAAAAATCAATCTCCAACAAGACCAAAACCTTGGTTACGACTGCGCCACAGCGCTTTGCAAGTTCAATTGCTGCGAGGAGCGTGCCTCCGGTGGCTAGGACGTCATCGACTATCAGAACTTTCTGATTTGGACGGAAGGCATCTGTGTGAACTTCGAGTTCATCATCACCATATTCCAATCCATATTTTGCACCAAAAGTTTTATGCGGCAATTTTCCTTGCTTGCGAAATGGAACAAATCCTAGGTAAGCGCTGTTAGCAAGAGCAGATCCCAGGATAAATCCGCGCGCTTCCACGCCACCAATAACTTCAACATCGATGAGAGATTCTGACATCTTGGCGATAACAGCAGAAAATGCGGACGGACTGGAAAGTATCGGCGTTATATCCTGGAAAAGGATTCCCGTTTTTGGAAAGTCGGGAATCTCGCGAATTAATCCCAGGGCGTTTGCGAACTCCATAACCCACCAATCCCACTTAAATTCAAATACCTATTTGTGTCCGAGAGGGGACTTGAACCCCTAAGCCCTTGCGGGCACTAACACCTCAAGCTAGCGCGTCTGCCAATTCCGCCACCCGGACGAGTGCGTCGGCAACGATAGCAACGGAGAGGGGTCCGAGGCAAAGCGGATGAGAGACTGGCAATAAAGCCTTCAAGTGGGCGATAAATATCTGGCTTTGGTAGAGAATAAGCAGATGAGCAAAGATGCAGTGGTGGATTTAACTTCAGTAGAAGATGAAGCGATTAAAATCTGTCAGGATTTAATTCGTATTCCGAGCGTTAACTTCGGCGAAGGCAGAGGCGATGAAGCCGCTGTCGCGGCCTATGTCGTTAAATCATTAGGTGAAGTTGGAATCACTGCAAAGATTTATGAATCTGCACCAAATCGTTGCAATGTGATTGCGCGAATAAAGGGTAGTGATTCATCGCTTCCAGGTCTGGTTGTTCATGGCCATATAGATGTTGTTCCTGCCAACGCCGAAGACTGGTCGGTTGATCCGTTCGGTGGCGAAATTAAAGATGGAATGATTTGGGGACGTGGCGCAGTTGATATGAAGAATGTAGATGCGATGATTTTGGCCATTGTTCGCAATTGGGCAAAAAAGGGATATCAACCGAAGCGCGATATTGTTCTAGCTTTCTTCGCTGACGAAGAAGCGGGCATGACATACGGCTCACGTTATATGAGTGCCAATCATCCAGAAGTATTCGCTGGTTGCACCGAAGCAATCTCTGAAGTTGGTGGCTTCTCTGTGACGGTAGCCGATGGCAAACGTCTTTACTTTGTCGAAGCGGCCCAAAAAGGTATTCATTGGATGAAGTTAACTGCGCAAGGTAGAGCCGGTCACGGATCGATGATGAACGATGAGAATGCGTTAACCGCACTTACAGAAGCCGTTGCCAAGATCGGGAGATTCGAATGGCCACAACGTTATACAAAGACTGTTAAGGATCTTTTCCGTGAGGTCGCGCGAGTAACAGAACGTGAATTTGATGAAAACGATCTAAGACCTTTACTTAAAGAGGTGGGTTCAACAGCGCGCATGATTGGCGCAACGTTGCAGAACACTGCCAATCCAACAATGCTAGATGCCGGTTACAAGGCAAATGTAATTCCTGGCGCGGCTAGCGCCGTAATTGATGGGCGATTTTTACCGGGTTATGAAGATGAGTTGAATTCAACTATACGAGCGATCATCGGACCAGATATTTCGATAGAGACAGTCTCACATGACATCGCGTTGGAAGTTGATTTTGATTCACCGCTAGTTGAGGCGATGAAAGCGGCTTTGTTGCGAGAGGATCCGGAAGGGATCCCAGTTCCCTACATGATGAGTGGTGGAACTGATAATAAAGCGCTATCGGAGTTAGGAATTGTTGGTTACGGATTCTCACCGTTACGTCTTCCAGCAGATTTAGACTTTATGTCCTTATTTCATGGCGTTGATGAACGTGTTCCTATTGAAGGCTTGAGGTTTGGTGTGCGAGTGCTGGCAGATTTTCTAGAACACGCCTAACGGGAATTAACTAGAAATCTCGTTGAGAGCTGTTCGAACCACTTCTGGCAGTTGAATTTCTTCGCTAATTAAAATGCCGCGCATCTGTGCGCCAGTGCGTGCACCTACGACTGCGGAAGTTACGCCAGGGAAGTCGCGCACCCAGGCCAGAGCGACTTCTAGCGGCGAGTAACCCAAGCCTTGTGCAGCAATGCTGACCGCTTCCACGATACGCCGCGATCTCTCATTTAAATACGGTTCGATAAAAGGAGCAAAGTGTGGCGTCGCGGCTCGCGAATCTGCGGGTATGCCGCTGCGATATTTGCCGGTTAAGGCGCCGCGGCCCAAAGGTGACCATGCGATAAAACCGCGATTTAGATTGATTGCGCAATCTATGACATCACCTTCAGCGCCTCGCGCTAGCAATGAGAATTCATTTTGCGCAGATGTAATAGGCGCTTTAGCAGAGTTGGCTTCCTGAAGCGAAATTGCACGCGCGCTTTGCCATCCATTGAAATTTGAAATTCCAACATAGCGCGCACGACCAGATGTGTAAGCCCAATCAAGTGCTGAGAGCGAATCTTCTAATGGAACTTTTTCATCCCATACCTGCACCTGCCATAAATCAACATGATCTGTACCTAATCGTGCGAGCGATTGATCGAGCGCCGACATTAAAGATGTGCGTGACGCATCTGTCTTAAGCGCACCGTTCTCATATGTAACTCCAGCCTTTGTGGAGATAACTACATCTTCACGACGGAAGAGAGTTCCGATGAGCCCTCCGATTACGCGCTCTGAGTCGCCATTTCCATAATGACTGGCAGAATCAAAGAAATTTCCACCTGCTTCTATAAAAGCGCGTGCTTGATCTGCCGCTTCGTGGGTATCGGTATCGCGACCCCATGTCATGGTGCCAAGCCCTAAGCGGGAGATCTCCAGCCCTGAGTTGCCAACCATTCGCATTTCCATGGCGCGACCCTAGCAAGACGAGAGGATAAATTACGGATAACCTTCCAACATGACACGGATACTTCTAATACGTCATGCCCATTCGGTTGCTAACGACCGCGGAATTCTCGCTGGTCGAAGTTCTGGAGTCTTCCTAACTGAAAAAGGTATCGGCCAGTCGGAGGAGTTAGCAAAGCGTTTAGCTGGAAGCAAGATATCTAAGGTGCATGTAAGCCCAATGGAGCGTTGCCACTTAACTATCAATCCACTTTTACAAAGTATCCCCAAGAAAGATCGTCCTAAAGTCGTAATAACGGAAGACCTTTCAGAAGTTGATTATGGCAAATGGACCGGAAAGAAATTGTCGAGCCTTTACCGAGACAAACTTTGGAAGATTGTACAAAGTCGTCCTAGCGCAATGTATTTTCCAGAAGGAGAAGGCTTGGCACATGTACAGGTTCGGGCCATGCGCGCAGTACATGCCGCGGCCAGCGAGTCTGGGCTGCAAGTAATTGTTAGCCATGGAGATGTAATAAAAAGTATTGTTGCTGCAGTATTGGGTACACATCTAGACAATTTCCAGAAGATCGTTATCGATCCAGCGTCAATTACCGTTCTGGATTTCGATGGTAGTGATTTTCGTATTCTGACTCTAAACAACACCTCCACTCCAATCGTGGAATTTGCTAAACCGACAGCAAAGAAGAGCGCAGCAAAGGCTTTACTTGGTGGCGGAGCAGGAAAGAAAAGCAAGTAATGTCAACACGTATTTTCCTCTTTGATCCGGTGGAACGCTTTGTTGTCGGAACTGTTGGCGTTCCGGGGGAGCGAACATTTTTTATTCAAGCGCGGACTGGATCCAGGATGGTCTCTGTTGCTCTGGAAAAGGCGCAAGTTTCAGCTATAGCAGAGCGGGTAATCCAGATCTTGCGAGAAATCCGTTTAAGTGAACCTCTTACAGTCTTCGACAGAATTGCATACGATGATCAACCTCTCGAAACTCCGATTGATGAGGAATTTCGTGTTGGGGTTATCGGTTTAGCGTATATCTCTGATCGTCACCTCATCGAAATAGATCTCCAAGCAATTTCCGATTCCGAGTCAGCAGAGGATGATCTCTTAGAAGTCGATCTCTCTGCTGAACAGGACATTCTGCGAGTTTTAATGACCCTTGGTTATGCAGAAAGTTTTGCCAAGCGCGCGAATTCGGTAGTTTCAGCTGGACGCGCTCCATGCCCATTCTGTGGCGGACCGATCGATCCCAATGGCCATCTTTGTCCGCGCTCCAATGGATATCGACGATGAGTTCGGCAAAGATCGATCCTGCACAAATCGAGAGAGACTTAATCGATTTAAATGATGGTGTCTTAACAGTTACTGGTCGTCTTGTAGATGCATCGAATGCAACTCTGTATGCAATGTGTAGCGTGAACAGGCTCGGCGAAGATCGTGAATTTGCATGTATCTATAAACCAATTGCAGGAGAGCGTCCGCTCTGGGATTTTCCAGATGGATCACTTGCAAATCGTGAATATCTCACCTTCCTAGTAAGCCATTGGTTGGAACTTCATCTAGTTCCTCCAACGATTCTTCGCGACGGACCTTATGGAACTGGAATGGTTCAAAAATGGATCGACATAGATTCGAATATTGATCTGATGGAGTTCTACCAAAGTGAGCATCCCAAGTTAAGGCTCCTGGCGCTATTAGATATTATTACAAATAATACTGATCGTAAGATTGGCCATCTGATTCCGACAGAGGACGGTCACTTATACGGTTGTGATCATGGAGTTACTTTTCACGTCGATGACAAATTACGGACCGTACTTTGGCAATGGGCAGGCTTACCTTTTACGGAAGCCGAGAAAAAGCTTTTGCTAAAAGCGCGCGCGCTATTCGCAGAATCAAAGCGCGAGATAATCTCTGGACTGATTGAGGAAGATGAGATTTCAGCAACAATTGCGCGTATTGATCGAGCCTTAATTGAGGAATCATTTCTTCTTCCCAACCCAGATTGGCCTGCGGTTCCATGGCCGCCGTTCTAGGATGAGGTTATGAACTCCTGGGCCGAAGTCGCAATTCCACCTTTAGCCACAAGATTCGAAGTTCCGGAATTATCAATCTTTGATACCGCCAGAGGGCAAAATTCCAAGATTTCGAAGAAGCCTAAATACCGAATGTATGTCTGTGGAATCACGCCATATGACGCGACCCACCTCGGGCATGCAAATACTTACTTGGCCTTCGATTTAATCAATAGGTACTTGCGCGCATCCGGAAGTGAAGTTCTTTTTGTCCAAAACATCACTGATATTGATGATCCACTTCTTGAGCGCGCCAATCGCGACGGTATTGATTGGCAAGATTTAGCGACCTCGCAAATCGACCTCTTTCGCTCGGATATGGTTGCTTTGCACATAATTCCACCCGCTCATTACATTGGAGCAGTTGAAGCAATCCCTTTAGTCGTCGATGCAATCACCGCGTTGGAAAGAGCAGAGACTGTCTACAAAGTTGATAACGATTACTACTTTAAAGTGCGCAGTGATTCCGCTTTTGGAAGTCGTTCTCATTTAAACGATCAAGAGATGTTGAAAATATTCAGCGAACGTGGGGGAGATCCGCAACGAACTGGTAAACACGATCCATTAGATGCGCTGCTCTGGTTGGCAAAGCGAGCTAACGAACCTGGTTGGGAGAGTATTTATGGGGTTGGAAGACCTGGCTGGCATATCGAATGTTGTGCGATTGCACTGGGTTACCTCGATATTGATCCGGATGAGAGCACTTCTCTAGATATCCAAGGTGGCGGTAGCGACCTAATCTTTCCGCACCATGAGATGTCTGCGGCACAAGGAAGAGCTATGAATGGCAGGGAGTTCGCAGCAAATTATGTTCACGCGGGAATGATCGGACTCGATGGAGAAAAGATGAGCAAGTCAAAGGGCAATTTGGTATTTGTTTCACAATTGCTCAAAGACGGCATCGATCCGATGGCGATTCGTATTGCTCTGATGTCACATCATTACCGAGAAGACCATATGTGGCAGCAGAGCGATCTCGTTTCTGCGCAAGATTTTTTGACACAACTTCAAATTGCACTTTCCCGCATGGAAGTCGCTCCAACGGATAAGGTAATAAAGGAAATATTGAGCGCTTTGGCGAACGATATAAACACCCCACAGGCACTTGGAGCATTGCAACAATGGATTTCGCAGACTAATAGTGGCGGTACCGGCGGAAAGCCTGGGGAGTTAAGTAGAGCGATCGACACCCTGCTCGGTATTGCTATCTAATTCCCGCTTTGGCGACGCAGAAACCTTTCCAACTCGCGCGCTAGCTCTTCACCAGAAACATCCGATAACTGTGCTGAATCTTTACTCTCTTCTAACGCTTTTACATATTCTGCAACATCGCTATCCTCGCGAGCGAGTTCATCAACTTCAGACTCCCACTCACGTGATTCTTCATGCAGTTCACCCTGCGGAAGCGATATCTCTAGAAAATCTTCTAAGGCATTTATTAAAGCAAGTGTCGCTTTTGGGGAAGGAGAATTACTCGCATAATGCGGAATCGCCGCCCATAGCGATACTGCATCAATACCGCGACGAATACACGCATCAGCGATCACTCCCAGAATTCCGGTGGGTCCTTCGTATCTACTGACTTCAACGCCTAAACGTTTAGCGATATCTGGATGAGCTCCACTACCGGTCACAGTGATAGGACGTGAGTGAGGTGCATCCGCCAACATCGAACCAAGTGTGATTATCATCTGCACTTCTAAATCATCGGCTAAATCCAATAAATCATGTGTGAAAGTCTTCCATTTCATAGAAGGTTCAACTCCGCGAACAGCGATGAAATCAAAATCTAAATTGGGTGTTGGAATTCCAAATACTTGCGTTCCGGGCCAGGTGAGTGAGCGGATTTGAGAATCATCGACATCGACGATCGGTCTATTAACTTGAAAATCATAAAATTCTTCGGGATCAATATCTGCGATCAGTTCTGGTACAACGCCCACCTGATCATTAACTGCATGTTCACTGCCTGTCCAAGCGCCGAGAATATGAGATACCGCCCCGGTCGCTGCTTCTGCAGCATCATTCCACCCTGAAAAAGCGATAATCATGACTGGATTGCGAAGCGCTGGAATTTTATGAATCTCCACATCGCCACCTTACGGTAACCTCGGGCAAGTGACGAGTCATAATCGCGATAGACCTGCCGGAGCGCTGCGCCAAGCCCTCGCTTCGCGTACGGTAATTGCTGATGGTGCGATGGGCACAATGCTCCAGGCTGCCGATCCGACTTTAGAAGATTTTCAGGGCCACGAGGGTTGCAACGAAATTCTCAATGTTTCACGCCCAGATATCGTGCGCCAAGTACATCGGCAATATCTCGCCGCCGGGGTAGATGCGATAGAGACAAATACCTTCGGCGCTAATTGGGCGAACTTAGCCGAATATGGAATTGAAGATCGCATCTACGAATTAGCGTACGCAGGGGCGGTAATTGCACGCGAAGTTGCAGATGAAATGAGTTCGCCTGATAAACCACGCTTTGTTTTGGGTTCGTTAGGGCCAGGTACAAAACTTCCATCACTTGGACACACGACTTATCAATTTTTAAAGCAGGCTTACTACACCGCTTCGAAAGGTTTGCTAGATGGTCGTTGCGATGCGCTCTTGATTGAAACTACTCAAGATTTGCTGCAGGCCAAAGCGGCGGTAAATGGAGCTCGTCAAGCGATCGCTGAAGTAGATTTCGATGTTATTTTGATTGCACAAGTCACTGTTGAAACTACCGGAACCATGTTGCTGGGTTCTGAAATTGGTGCGGCTTTAAATGCACTTGAACCGCTAGAGATAGATTTGATTGGGCTTAATTGTGCAACTGGGCCAGCCGAGATGTCAGAACACCTTCGTTACCTCTCCAAGTTCTCTAACTGTGCGATTTCCGTAATGCCAAATGCTGGTTTACCGATACTTGGTAAAAATGGAGCGGAATATCCGCTGGGTCCCGAGGAGTTAGCGCAAGCTCTAGAAACTTTCGTTGGCGATTATGGAATATCTCTAATTGGTGGATGTTGTGGCACGACACCCGAACACTTGGCTGCTGTAGTTTCCAAACTTGGCGCTAAGGCGATTCCTGTTCGTAAGAGCGATCTTGATCCTGGTGCTTCTTCCCTGTATCAATACGTGCCTTTTCGACAGGACAACACATATCTGGCAATTGGAGAACGTACCAATGCCAATGGATCTCGAGCCTTTAGAGATGCACTAGTCGCTGAAGACTGGGAGACCTGCGTGGAGATTGCACGCGATCAAATTCGCGATGGCGCTCATATGTTAGATCTCTCTGTTGATTATGTAGGCCGTGACGGTGCAAAAGATATGACGGAACTTGCAACGCGTTTCGCAACTGCATCAACGCTACCAATAGTGCTCGATTCAACAGAACCTGCGGTAATCAAAGCGGGATTAGAATCACTAGGCGGTCGCAGCGTTATCAACTCAGTTAATTATGAAGATGGTGATGGACCTTCTTCTCGCTTCGCACGAATAATGCCGCTGGTTAAAGAGCACGGGGCTTCAGTCGTTGCGCTAACTATTGATGAAGAAGGTCAGGCGCGCGATTGCGAATGGAAGTTGCGCGTTGCTCGTCGACTAATTCATGATTTGACTACGAACTGGCAAATGAAGACCGGCGACATTCTCATCGATTGTTTAACTTTCCCAATAGCCACGGGGCAAGAAGAAACCCGTCGTGATGGCATCGAAACTATAAACGCTATTCGAGCTTTGAAATCGGAATTTCCTGAAGTTCAGACCACTCTGGGAGTTTCCAACGTTTCATTCGGCTTGAATCCAGCCGCACGCGTGGTCCTTAACTCGGTATTTCTGCACGAATGCGTTTCAGCGGGGTTAGATTCAGCGATCGTTCATCCTTCGAAAATAACTCCGTTGGTGCGTATCGATGAACGACAAAGAGAAGTCGCCTTGGATCTTATCTACGACCGCCGGAAATATGATGGTGAAGATTGTATCTACGATCCACTAACTGAGTTCCTACAATTATTTGAGGGAGTAGAGCTAGCTGCTTCCCGCAACATTAGAGCTTCCGAGTTAGCTGCTCTGCCACTTACCGAACGTTTACAACGACGGATTATCGATGGTGAAAAAGTTGGGTTAACTGATGATTTAGACGAAGCAATGTCCCAAGGCATAAAGCCGCTACTGATAATTAATGACCATCTTCTAGAAGGTATGAAAGTTGTTGGAGAACTCTTTGGCAAAGGCGAGATGCAGTTGCCATTCGTTCTGCAAAGCGCTGAAGTAATGAAGACCGCCGTGGCATATCTGGAACCTTTCATGGAGAAAAGTGATGACGGCGGCCGAGGCACAATGCTCCTGGCGACGGTAAAGGGTGATGTGCATGACATTGGCAAGAATTTGGTGGACATTATCCTTTCGAATAATGGCTACACCGTTGTAAATATCGGAATTAAACAGACGATCAATCAAATCCTTGACGCCGCTCAAGCATCGGAAGTAGATGCGATTGGTATGAGTGGGCTACTTGTGAAATCTACCGTCATCATGAAAGAGAATTTAGAAGAGATCACAAATCGTGGGCTCGCGCAGAAATGGCCGATTGTTCTTGGGGGAGCAGCGCTTACTCGCGCATATGTTGAGCAAGATTTGGCTGGCGTTTTCCCCGGTGAGGTTAGATACGCAAGAGATGCCTTTGAAGGGTTGCGATTAATGGATGCAATCATGGCGGTGAAGAAAGGCGTACCAGGTGCCGCACTTCCAGAATTGCGCGAAAGAAAAGTTCCGCTTCGTCCGAGCAAAGTAGAAGATCGCGTTGTAGATTTAAGGCGAAGCGATGTTGCTACAGACATAGATATCCCATCTGCGCCGTTCTTTGGTTCACGAATTATCAAAGGAGTGCCTCTAGCGGACTACGTTGGCATGCTCGATGAAAGAGCGTTATTTGTTGGACAGTGGGGGCTAAAGGGCGCCCGCGGAGAATACGATGCAATGGCCGAGTCTGAAGGACGTCCACGTTTACGTGCCTTGCTTAACCAAGTTCAATCTAAAGGTTGGTTAAATGCAGCAGTTGTATATGGCTATTTCCCTTGTTACAGCGAAGGCAACGATCTAGTAATTTTGCATCACGAAGGTGAGAAGAAGGGAGAAGAGAGAACAAGATTCTCATTCCCTCGCCAGTCACGAGATCGTCGCCTTTGCTTAAGTGATTTCTTCGCCACCAAAGAGTCAGGCAAAACAGATGTCGTTGCCTTCCATGTAGTGACGATGGGTTCAGAGATTAGCAAAGCGGCAGCCGAACTCTTTGCTGCTAATAGTTATCGTGAATATCTAGAATTGCACGGTTTATCAGTTCAGTTAACTGAGGCGCTGGCAGAGCACTGGCATGCTCGTGTTCGTGAAGAGTTTAAGGTGCGCGGTGATGATGCGGCAGATCTTCAAGGAATTCTGGATCAGGGGTATCGCGGCTCGAGATATTCATTTGGTTATCCGGCATGTCCAAATTTGGAGGATCAAATCCAACTTTGTGAATTATTGGAGCCAGGTCGGATCGGAGTCGAACTCTCTGAAGAATTCCAATTACATCCCGAACAAAGTACGTCAGCAATAATCGTGCATCATCCGGAAGCTAAGTACTTCAACGCAAATTAGATTTTGAGAGGTTTCCACGATGTTTGAGGCAGTACTTTTCGATATGGATGGACTCTTCATCGATTCCGAACCTGACTGGCATGCTGCGGAATCTGCAATGATGCGCTCTAATGGTTACGACTGGACTCCAGAGGATCAATTAAAGTGTTTAGGTGGCCCACTGCCGAGAGTCACGCAATACATGTCAGAGTGTTTGCAAGGTTCCAAGTCGGCAGAGCAACTCGCGCAATCAATTGTTGCAGAGATGAAGAAACGCATGTCCGGCAAAGTTGCTTTGATGCCGGGAGCGATTGAGTTTTCTAGATATCTCAATCAAGCAGCGATCCCACAAGCTTTGGTATCGGCTAGTCCACGAGAAATCGTTGATGCGGTTCTACTGGGTATGGATGAGAAGTACTTTGCAATTTCAGTAGCCGCTGGTGATATCGCAAGAACCAAACCTTTTCCTGATCCATATCTTCATGCTGCCAAGTTGCTCGAGGTAGATATCGAAAAATGTCTAATATTTGAAGATTCGCCAACTGGTTTAACAGCCGCCCGCGCCAGTGGCGCATTCGTTGTCGGAATTCCTCATCTAGTAGATGTGCCTGAGGAGCCAAGACTTAAGATCGTGAAGAGTTTCCTTGATATCCAAAGATCTCACTTGGACGGTTGGTATTCAATCAACCAAGGTGAGCTGGGCAGATTGTCTTAAAGAAACACCAATCACATAACTTTGTAGGTCTTGGGCGAAATTCATTTCGCTCAATAGCGCGCAAGATATCTTCGGCTATATCAAAGAGGATTCTCTCCGTCTTAACCAAGTCAGCTTCGGTCGGCGTGCTTTTAACTAGTCGAGTATCACCAAGGTAAATCAATTGTAAAAGTTTTGGAATAACACCGTGGTTTCTCCAATAGAGCAAGGCATAGACGCGTAATTGGAAAAGCGCCTTCTCTTCCCATCCAGGTTTAGGCGATTTACCAGTTTTATAATCTACGATCCGAACTTCTCCTGTTGGTGCAACATCTAGGCGATCAACGTATCCATGAAGATATAGTTTTTCTGATAGATCCATCTCTAAATGGAGTTCTCGGTAAGTGGGTTGGAAAGTGGCAGGATTTTCCAATGAAAAATAATTTCCCAACAATTCTTCAGCTCTCTTAAACCAAGCGCCTTCATCGAGAACTAATTCTGCGATGGCCGGTTTTTCTGCGATCTGGGCCATCCATCTGCTTGGTAAGAGTTGAGTTGCACTTTGCAGATCTCGATCCGAGGCGGGAAGTTCGAAGAGATCTTCTAATACGGTATGAATCAGAGTTCCACGTTCGGCATCGATACTAGGAGGCTCGGGAAGCAAGTCGATCGTGCGATATTTGTAGAGTTGTGGACAATTATTGAAGTCGTTGATGCGGCTAGGGGAGAGGCGCAACTGGTCCATAAGGAAAGAAGATACATGCTTTGCACCGATAACGCTTAGGATGCTCCTGTGCCAAAGCAACCAGAAGAAAGAGCCAGCAGTTCTGGAGCGCGCAATCGTGGTTTTTTTGTCGCTGGCGATCGAGTGCAGCTGACTGACCAAAAGGGCAAGATTTACAGCATCACAATAACTCCCGGAAAAGAGTGGCACACTCATAAGGGTTGGATCGTGCATGATGATCTGATTGGTTTACCAGAAGGATCAGTAGTTAGCACCAGTGCAGGTTTGAAATTCACTGCCTTTATTCCATTGCTGACTGATTACGTTCTATCAATGCCCCGTGGAGCGACAATTGTTTATCCAAAGGATTCGGCTTTGATTGTCGGCTTCGCTGATATCTTCCCTGGCGCTCGAGTTCTTGAGGCAGGTGTGGGAAGTGGAGCGTTAACACTTTCGTTACTGCGAGCCGTTGGAGCAGCGGGCCATGTTCATTCAGTAGAGCGACGCGAAGATTTTGCAGAAAATGCAAAGACTAATATCGAGAATTATTTCGGAGGTTCACCTGCGAACTGGTCGCTAGATATTGGTTCGGTCCAAGAAAAGAGTTTCGATGAAAGTTTTGATCGCGTTATTTTAGATATGTTGGCGCCCTGGGAATGCGTAGAACTAGCAGCAAAGGTTCTTCGTCCGGGTGGCGTTTATATGGCCTATGTCGCTACCACCACGCAACTTTCCGCTACTGCAGAGGCGCTAAAGGAAGATGGACATTTCACCGAACCAGAAAGTTTTGAAAGTATGGTTCGTGGCTGGCATCACGAAGGTTTGGCAGTGCGGCCACAGCAACGCATGATTGGACATACCGGCTTCCTCATCTTTGCCAGACGCATGGCGCCCGGAGTTGAAGTCCTGGCCCGCCGCCGCCGTCCGGCGAAAGGTTCTTACGGTGTCGCGGAAGACTGAGCGGTTGGTAAATCTCACAATCGCATTGCTCGCCACAAAACGCTATATAACGAAGTCAGAAATTTTTCGAACTGTCGATGGATATGAAGGCAGCGACGAAAGTAAAGAGCGAATGTTTGAACGCGATAAAGATGATTTGCGTAATCTGGGAATCGAGATTGAAGTTGGCACATTTGATCCACTCTTTGAAGATGAATCTGGTTATCGGATCAAACCAGAAAATTATCAGTTTCAGTTAGGCGAAGTTAGCGCTCAAGAGATAACCGTTCTCTCACTAGCGGCTGAAGCTTGGCGTGGTGCGTCAATGGGTCCTGCAGCTCTGAGCGCACTAAATAAACTCCACGCTATCGGTATCGAAAGTGATTCTGAACTATTGCTCGATCTCGCTCCGGCGATTGTCAGCCAAGATGAAAACCTAGCAATCGCGATCTCTGCCATAACAACGAAGACGGTGCTCTCCTTTGCTTATCTCAACGAGGACTTGCAGACCCAAAGTAGAACCCTTGAACCCTATGCAGTTACTTCGCGATTTGGGCATTGGTACATATTTGGTCAAGATTTAGATCGAAAATCTCTGCGAATCTTCCGACTCGATCGCATCTCTGGAGTTTTGAAATTGCAAGGTAAATCAGGTCAGTATCAAATTCCCGCAAAAGTGGATATCAATTCGGCCTTCACTAATCCGGAGGAACTATTAACTGCAACTCTCAAACTACGAGATGGACGAGCTCTTAATTTGCGAGTTCGAGGTAAGCAGATCTCAGAGGCAGTCGATTCTTCCGGATGGCAGCGATTTGCCATTGAATACCGTGATATCGAGCGTTTTATCGAAGAAGTACTTTGGTACGGCGACGATGTAATCGTTGAAGAACCAGCAGAATTGCGAACAGAAGTTATCAAGCGCCTAAAAGAAGGTGTTCGCCGATATGGTTAAATCACAATCCAACCCGGTTGAAAAGGCTTCACGTCTCTTAGACCTCGTGCCTTATATCTCAACACATCAAGGAATTGCGCTGAGCGATTTAGCCGCAGAGTTCAATCTCTCTGAAAGTGAATTACTCAGTGATCTCAATACACTCTGGATGTGCGGATTGCCGGGTTACACACCACTTGAACTGATAGACCTAGAATTTGAATCTGGATATGTCAGTATTCGAAATGCTGAGGTATTGCAACGCGTTCGGTTATTGACCAAGCAAGAGTTGGTGATCATCCTTCTTGGATTAGACATCTTGGGAAGTTCTTTGAACCCTGATCGTAAGGATTTGGGTGAGGCGATCAATAAGTTAATTTTCAAAATTAAGAGCATCGTAGGTGATATAGCCACGGCAAATCCCATCGTGGATTCGACTCATAGAGCAGCGATCACTCAGGCGATTCAAAGTCGGCGTGATTTAGAAATCAAATATCACTCAACGATTCGTGATCTAGTCTCTGATCGCCTTATTACTCCGCTTGAAATCTCACTTGATTATGGTTTCGAAGTTTTACATGCCTATTGTCATACGGCAGAAGGGTTTCGAACCTTCCGCTTAGATAACATGCAATCAGTGATCATTTCACTGTCGACTTCAGGAGTTCCCAAGCAACCCGCTTCGGCAGATTATCATTGGCAAATTGCCATAACTTCCCGCTTTCGTACATCCTCAGAACGGTTTAGAGCAGTTTTTAAAATGCGTGAATCTAATCAACCCGAGCGCCTTTCGGTCACTTCATTTAGCCAAGACTGGTTGTTAAGAAATGCCATGAGCACTTTGGCATCTGTTGAAGTTGAAGGCCCAATCTCTGCACGTTCGATGATCGCTGAAAAGTGCCGTCAGACTTTGGAACTTTATGAGAGCGGCAGATCTTCGAAATAAGGAGCCTCTTCGAAGGTGACAGACCGCTCGGTGATGCGCGAAAGCGCGCTCATGCGATACCTTTTAGCCATGCCTTTTCTACGCGAACCAAGTCATATCCTCTTACTTCTCATAGTTGTCGTCATTCTCTTTGGCGCTAAGCGCCTTCCCGATTCAGCCCGCTCACTCGGACGTTCACTACGTATCTTTAAAAGCGAGATGAAAGAGATGAAGAACGATGGGGATGAAAAGAAGGATGGAACTGACGGCTCTGCCGCTCAATAAGAGTTATGACGACCTCCGTCGGCGGTCGCATGCCGCTAATCGAACATCTGCGTGAGTTTCGCAAACGAGTCGTTCGTTCTTCACTAGCAATCACCCTCGGTTCGATTATTGGGTGGTTTTTCTATAACGAGATAATTACGAAGTTAGCTGAGCCGGTCTGTGATCTCAAGGCGGCGCAAGCCAGTGGCGCTAATAATTGTGGCGCTCTTTATATCAATGGCGTATTAGGTCCTCTTAATCTGCAGATTAAAGTTGCAATTTTAACTGGTGTTATTTTGACTGCTCCGATCTGGCTTTATCAACTATGGGCATTTATCGCTCCCGCATTGCATCGTCGCGAAAAGAAGTACTCCGTACTATTTTTAATCGCAGCAACGCCGTTTTTCGCGGCCGGAACTTATCTAGGATATTCGATTCTGCCAATTGCAGTAAGAGTCCTCTTTGGCTTTACTCCGGATGCTCTAAATAACTTAGTTAAGTTCGATGATTACTTGGACTTTGTGATGCGAGCAATTCTACTTTTTGGAATTGCATTCGAATTGCCTGTTTTCCTGGTGACCTTCAATTTGATTGGATTCTTAAGTGGGGTGGTGATCCTCAAACCTTGGCGCATCTGGGTATTTGCAATCACCCTATTCGTTGCCGGATTTACACCAAGTGCTGACCCGCTTTCTATGGCCCTACTTGCTATTCCGTTGATTGGTCTTTATCTATTAGCGGGAGTTATTGCATTGCTCAACGATCGCCGCCGAGCTAAAAAGAACGCATCCTTAGAGTAGGCGCAAAAGATATGTGGGCAATCGTAATTAATCCCGTATCTGGATCGGGACGCGGCGCGGTCCTTGGTCGTGAAGTTGCGGGTTATTTCAGCGGAAAAGGTCTGCCTTATCAAATTATCACCGCGACATCAGCGGAAAAATTGCGAACTAATCTCACCCATTTTTTAGATAATGGCAGTGAAAGTTGCCAGGGAGTTATTGCAGTTGGGGGAGATGGTCTGGCACACCTAGTTCTGCAAGTCGTCGTACCTCGAAAAATCGCTTTTGCAATTCTCCCCGGAGGCACAGGCAATGATTTTGTTCGTGCATTGGGTTGGGACTTGAAAGATATTTCCACTCAATTAGATACTGTTGTGTCGACAGCTCCGCAATCTATTGATTTAGGGCAAGTTGATTCAGAATGGTTCGGGGCAGTCCTTTCCACGGGCTTCGATGCGGTAGTAAATGAGAAAGCGAATACGATGAAATGGCCGAAGGGCCCAATGAAGTACAACCTAGCAATTGCAATGGAGCTTCCGAAATTTAAGCCACTGAGATATAAAATTGAATTGGATAGCCAGACGCTAGAAACAGAAGCGATGTTGATTGCGATAGGCAATGGCAATAGCTATGGGGGAGGCATGAAGGTCTGTCCCGATGCCGTGATGTCAGATGGCCTTTTCGATGTGATGGTCCTTCGGCCGGTCAGTAAATTTGAATTTATCAAAGTTTTCCCAAAAGTCTTTAGCGGCAAGCACATTGAACACCGCCAAGTCGATATCTTTCGGACTTCCCGTGTTTCACTTCATGCAGAAGCGATTGCTTATGCTGATGGAGAAAGGATCGGTGGATTGCCAATTCGCGCTGAATGTATCGCCAGCGCTGGACTATCGTGGACCCTATGACTACCCCTGCGGCTAAATATGCGGCGGCAAAGTCTCGCAATAAGAATCAAATCACCACAGAATTCATATCCCAATTTGATTTTCCTTTTGACCAATTCCAGATTGACGCCTGCCATGCCGTAGAAAGTGGACATGGCGTCTTAGTAGCTGCCCCAACTGGTGCAGGTAAGACAGTTGTTGGTGAATTCGCAGCCTATCTTGCTTTAAGCAATGGAAAAAAGTGTTTCTACACCACACCGATTAAAGCTCTTTCTAATCAGAAGTTTCAAGAGTTTGTCGCTCGCTTTGGTGAAGCAAAAGTTGGTCTGCTTACGGGAGATACCAATATCAATTCGGAAGCGGATATTTTGGTTATGACCACAGAGGTCTTGCGCAACATGCTCTATGCGAATTCGACCACCTTGGTCAATCTCGGTTCAGTGGTAATGGATGAAGTTCATTACCTAGCTGATAAATTTCGTGGCGCAGTCTGGGAAGAAGTATTGATTCATTTAATGGAATCAGTGCAAGTAATCTCACTGTCGGCAACCGTTTCCAACGCTGAAGAGTTTGGCGAGTGGTTGGGGGAAGTTCGAGGTCAGACTGAGGTAATTGTCAGCGAGCATCGTCCGATACCTTTATATCAACATGTGCTGATTAATTCGAACTTGGTCGATCTCTTTAGCCAACCGGGAAAAATTAATCCCGAGATCCTGGCGTTAGAGCGCGAAGCACTTCGTAAGGTGAGAATTCCCCGAAATCGCCGCGAACAATGGGGGGCGCAGGAGTCACGACTTTCTCGAGCTGAGATTATTGAAAAGCTCAATCGTGAAAATCTTTTGCCGGCAATTACCTTCATCTTCTCGCGTATGGGTTGTGATGCTGCAGTGAAACAATGTTTGGCAGCGGGATTGAAGCTAACTAATACTGAAGAACGCGCTGAAATTTTGGCCACGGCAGAGCGATTTACGGCAAATTTACCTGAAGAAGATTTGGAAGTACTTGGTTATCGTGAATGGATCACTGCCTTAGAGCGAGGAATAGCGGCACACCATGCCGGCCTTCTTCCAAGTTTTAAAAATGCAATCGAAGATCTTTTTCAACGAGGACTAGTCAAGGCAGTATTTGCAACCGAAACGCTAGCCCTCGGAATTAATATGCCAGCGCGAACTGTTGTTTTAGAGAAGTTGACCAAATGGAATGGCGAAGCTCATGTACCAATTACTCCGGGGGAGTACACCCAGCTAACTGGAAGAGCAGGTCGTCGCGGTATCGATATTGAGGGAAATGCTGTGGTGCAATGGTCTCCAACTGTGGATTCTGCAACGGCGGCTGGACTAGCATCAACACGTACTTACCCGTTGCGATCTTCTTTTACACCTACGTACAACATGGCGATTAACCTCATAGCCCGTTTTGGACGTGAACGAGCTCATGGCAGTTTGGAATCCTCTTTTGCGCAATTCCAAGCAGATCGCGCTGTTGTTGGTTTGGTAAGACAGATTAAGAAGAACGAAGGCGCCCGGAACGAACTTATCGAAAGCGCTAAATGTCATCTAGGTGATTTCGAAAGTTATGCATCGCTGCGCTCAGAAATTAAAGAGTTAGAGAAGTTGCTATCCAAACGCGATGGCAGAAAGACTTTCGATAATCGCCAGCGTAGCCATATGGAAGGAGAGATCGACAATCTTCGTCGTAGTATGCGAAATCACGCCTGCCATTCGTGTAATGATCGTGAAACGCATGCGCGTTTTGCCGAAAGGGCAGAGCGGCTATCTCGCGAATCAGAGGGACTTCGCGCAAGAGTAGAAAATCGCACCCACGTAATTGCTAAGACCTTTGATCGCATTTGCGATGTGCTTACCCACTTGGGGTATATCGAAGGAGAAAAACCACTGGCGCAAGGCCAGATACTGGCAAAGATTTATGCTGAATCAGATCTCCTTTTGACCGAGACAATCCGTGCAGGAATATTAGATAACCTCTCTGCACCTGAATTGCTCTCGGTAGTTTCTTCTATGATCTTTCAATCTCGATCGCGAGATGATTACGCACCGAAGATGCCTCACCAGAATGTCGCTAACGCACTTGCCGAGATAACCAAGTTGTGGGCAAAGTTGGAGGCGATCGAGAATGACTTCGATGTCAAAACACAGAAAGAACCTGATTTCGGGTTTGCTTATATTTCTTATCGTTGGGCACAGGGTAATTCGCTTACCAATGTATTAAAAGGTAGCGATATGTCGGTAGGTGACTTTGTGCGTTCGACAAAACAGTTGATGGACCTGCTGATGCAGATAGCAGGGGCAAGTGAATCTTTACGTCCAGTTTGTCGCGAAGGAATCAAGCGGCTCGACCGTGGCGTAGTTTCGTATATGGTTGATGACTTATGACGCTCATGCTGCTCGATAGCGCATCGCTCTGGTACCGCGCTTATTACGGAATGCCTGACACGATGTTGGCTCCCGATGGAACACCGGTTAACGCTATCCGTGGTTATCTGGATATGACGGCGAGGCTAATCACTATGTATTCTCCAAAGCGAATTGTGGCTTGCATCGAAGGTGATTGGCGCCCTTCGTGGCGCGTGGAACTCTTTCCAGATTACAAGGCAAATAGATTGGAAGAAGGTGGTGAAGAGGAGGAAGAGCCTGATTTATTGACGCCACAAATTCCGATTCTCTTGGATTTACTAGATGAATTCGGTATCCCTATGGTCGGGGTAGATGACTATGAAGCAGATGATGTAATGGCAACATTTGCTGTTCAAGAAAATGGTCCCATCCGCATCGTGACAGGTGACCGAGATTTATTTCAGCTCGTCGACGACAAACGAGATGTGAAAGTTGTTTATCTCGCCAAGGGTTTATCGCAACACGATTTAGTGGATACAGCGTGGGTTGCACGTAAGTACGCTATTCCAGGCGATCGTTACGCCTTATTTGCAATGTTTCGTGGCGATCCATCCGATGGGCTGCCGGGAGTGCGCGGAATTGGCGAGAAAGGTGCTGCGCTGATAGCCAATCATTTTGCAGATGTCGATGAAGCGCTGGCGGGAGCACATTCTGCGCATGCTGCACTTAGTCCGGCGTTAGCGAAGAAAATTATCGCAGGTGCTGATTACTTAAAGATTGCTCCGACGCTGGTGCACTGTGCAAAGGATGTAGCGCTTCCTACGTTAGATATAGCGATGCCAAAGGCACCTAAAGATTTGTCCAAGATTTATGAAATCAAAGAACATTATGGTCTGGGGGCTAGCGTCGATCGATTGATAGCAGCACTTAAATGGTGATGATCGCGTTATCTGCTTTCTTAGCGAGTGCAGCATTTGCGCCAATTGGAATTTGGTTTTACGCGGTAGCCGGGTATGCACTTTTCCTCCGCAGAGTATTGAAAACATCTAGACCTAAATGGCAAGCATTTGCATTTGGATTGATTTATAACGCGATAGTTCTGCATTGGTCAGGCAAATATGTCGGAGCGCTCCCATGGCTACTCTTATCGCTTTTGCAAGCTCTTTTCTATATTCCAGTAGGAGTCGTAGCTAAGCGCACTAACTCAATTTGGTGGGTTATTTTCACTCTCTTATTGATGGAAGAGTTACGTGCAATTTTTCCATTCGGCGGTTTTGGTTGGACTCGTATCGCCTTTAGCCAAGTTGAATCGCCGGCTCTGGCGATTGTTTCCTATGGGGGAGTGTTGGCTTTATCAGGAGTCACCCTTATCTTTGCTGCCCTTTTTTCTAAAATACGATTTGGTAATATCGTTAAATTCATCGTAATTTTGCTGCTGCTCTCTTTCATACCAGTTAACCCACAGGGGAGTGATTCTCTAAAATTGTTGGCTGTACAAGGAAATACGCCTAGCGTCGGTTTAGATTTCAATGGACGCGCTAAAGCAGTATTCAATCTGCACCGTGACGCTACTTATAAATTCGCGGATGAAAAATACGATGCGATCATCTGGCCGGAAAACGCTATCGATATCGATCCATCAACTTATCCAGAGGTAGCCGTTGATATCTCTAGATTGACTATTGAGAAAAATTCACCGCTGATTGCAGGTGTCGTGTTAAATGAGAATGGAGCCCCTGCAAACGCTTCAGTTATGTACTCAATCGGTGGCAAAATATTGAGTACTTATGTAAAACGCGGATTAACGCCTTTTGGAGAATTTATGCCACTGCGTAAGATCGCCGAATTTGTCTCTCCATATGCAGCATCAGTTGTGGATTTTAAAGCAGGCGTGAATCTGCAAGTGCATGAGGTTGCTGGATCGTCGCTGGGACCGATCATTTGTTATGAAATTATTAACGATCATTTGGTAAGCCAGATGAGTGCGCAATCATCGGCGTTGCTTGTTCAGACAAATAGCGCAACATTCGCCGGAACTGCAGAGAGTCGACAACAGCTTGCTATAACGCGGATTCGGGCAGTAGAGAATTCGCGAAGTGTGTTGAGCGTTTCCACCGTTGGAATATCCGCGTTTATCGACAATAATGGGCAAGTGGTGAAGGCGACAAATGAGAATGTGCAGAGTGCGCTATCTGGAACAGTGATATTAAATGACCAAATAACTCCCGCAAATAAGTGGCGATCTCCATTGAAGATTGCAGTTCTGGGACTTTTTCTCTTATTTGCGTTGATTGAAATGCGAAAGCGTAAAAATTTATGAGCGCCCAGGTTCCAGAAAAATTGGCTATTTTAATTCCAACATATAACGAGGGTTTAACTATTGCCCAGTTGTTGGAGAAATTGGGAAATTTTAGGGATCTCGGCAGCTACCAATTTGATGTCTTAGTCATTGATGACAACTCACCGGATGGAACCGCACAGATAGTCGATGATTTACAGCTTTCTTGGGTAAAGATTTTGCGGCGTCCGGGTAAAGGTGGATTAGGTGCGGCTTATCGCGCTGGTTTTACCCAAGTTCTATCTATTAACTCGTACACCCATGTAGTCACAATGGATGCTGATGGGTCCCATCGCGTTGAAGATCTGCCAGCAATGTTTGCAGCGATCAAGCCGGGAAGGTCAATTACCTTGGGAACTCGTTGGATTACAGGAGGCAGCGTTGTTAATTGGCCGAAATCACGACAATTGTTATCAAAAACAGGTACTCGATATGCAAAATTCGCCCTGCGAATTGATCTAAACGATCTGACCGGTGGTTTTCGTATTTACAGCGTCGAGTTGTTAAAGGCTCTAAACCTTAAGGATATGCAGGCAACTGGTTACTGTTTTCAAATTGAGATGGCGATGGCTGCAGATTTAGCTGGCGCAGTTGCAACAGAAGTTCCAATTACCTTTGTTGAGCGAGCCAATGGCGTATCAAAGATGTCGAAGGCAATCGTTATTGAAGCGCTGACGCAGACGACTCGTTGGGGCATCTCACGTAGGCTTAGACCTAACGCCGATAAGTTACATTATGTTAAGTAACTTAAAAGTGGCCCGCCCCCACGCTTTTTAAGCGCGATTAGGAGCTGTATGCCTCTATCGGTGGGCAGGAACAGACAAGATTTCGATCTCCAAAGGCGCCATCGATACGTCCAACAGTTGGCCAATACTTGCCACGAGAACCGATCAATTCGCCAGGAATCAGGCCTGTAATCGTCGCTGGAAAGGCTCCTGCCTCTCGGGAGTAATCACGGTCCCAATTGGTGGCAGCGATCGCTCCTATCGTGTGTGGAGCGTTTCGCAGCGGTGACCCATCAATGCTCTGTTTGCCATCGATGATCTCTTGGATCTCAGAACGTATCCCGATCATCGCATCGATAAAGCGGTTCATCTCAAGAATATCTTCGGATTCAGTTGGTTCGATCATTAAGGTACCTGCGACCGGGAAAGACATCGTTGGTGCATGGAATCCAAAGTCCATCAAACGCTTAGCCACATCGTCAACGCTTACCCCTGAAACTTTAGTTAACTCACGTAAATCGAGAATGCATTCATGTGCGACCAATCCTTTATTACCGGTGTACAGGATTGGGTAGGCGCCCTTCAAGCGAGCAGCCATGTAGTTCGCATTTAAAATCGCTACTTCAGTTGCATGAGTTAGGCCTTCTCCCCCCATCAAACGGATATATGCCCATGAAATTGGCAAGATACTTGCCGAACCAAATGGCGCTGCTGAAATCGGACCAGGTCCTGTAGCAGGACCAGCAAGTGGATCTAATGGATGGTTAGGCAGAAATGGCGCTAGATGTGCTTTTGCTATGACTGGACCCACACCTGGTCCCCCACCACCATGTGGAATACAGAAAGTCTTATGGAGATTTAGATGCGAAACATCGGCTCCAAATTTTCCTGGCTGCGCAGTACCGACTAAGGCGTTTAGATTTGCTCCGTCGACGTAAACCTGTCCACCTGCATCGTGAATCAGCGCGCAAATTTCAGATATCGCCGATTCAAATACCCCGTGTGTTGATGGATAAGTAACCATCAAAGCTGCCAAACTCTGGGCATTTTCGGAGATCTTCGCTTTCAAATCAGCGAGACTGACATTTCCTTCTTCATCGCATTCGACCACAATCACTTTCATACCCGCCATAACTGCGCTGGCTGCATTTGTACCGTGGGCACTCGATGGAATCAAACAGATATTTCTAGCGGAATCACCACGCGAATCGTGGTAATTAC
>CAFBOU010000002.1_pt1 | contig 30851 bp, 32 predicted proteins | sample 7269551 | NCBI WGS metagenome assembly CAFBOU01 (sample SAMEA6814126, study PRJEB35770) | freshwater metagenome | biome: Freshwater; feature: Freshwater reservoir; material: water | place: Czech Republic | collected 2017-07-26 | depth 30m m
CTTTGCAATCGGGTTCCGATCGCATCTTGCAGGAGATGCGTCGTTCTTATCGCACTAGCCGTTACTTAGGAATATTAGATCGAGTTCGCCAAGCAATGCCACATGCGATGATCACAACCGACATCATCGTAGGTTTCCCCGGGGAGACTGAATCAGATTTTCAAGCAACGATGGATCTTGCAACGCAGGGCCAATTTGCCGCTGCTTACACTTACAAATATTCCATTCGTCCAGGAACTCCAGCAGGTGCTATGCCTAACCAAGTTCCGGATGCAATTGTCGGTGAACGCTATACGCGATTGCATGAACATCAACAAGGTATTTCTCTGGGGGTTAATCAAAGATCAATTGGCACCAAACATCGTGCGCTAGTTTCAGAAGTAGAAGGTAGGCGCGATGTGGCCCAGTCACGTTTAACAGGCAAGACTGAAGATTTCCGTTTAGTGCATTTTGATGCGACTAGCAACGCCAGGCCTGGAGATTTTGTAGATCTCACAATTACCGATGCTTCTGCCCATTACTTAATCGCCAAAGAGGATGCACATATAAATACTCGCGGGGGAGATGCCTTTGCTGCGCGTGAGGCGCAGGCCGGACCGCAGCCCACGATGCTCGGAATTCCAACAGTGAAATGAAGACGATAGTTATTTGTGGCGCAACCGCAACAGGCAAGAGTGATTTAGCGGTTTCGTTAGCAAAAGAGATAGGCGCAGAAATAGTAAATGCTGACTCGATGCAGATCTATAAAGGTATGGATATTGGAACCGCCAAACTCGCGCCTGCAGAAAGAGGTGGAATTCCACATCACATGCTTGATGTTTTAAATGTTACGAAAGATGCAACTGTTGCTTGGTATCAAGGGCTGGCACGTGAGGCGATTACTCAGATACACGATCGCGGGAAGCACGCGATAATCGTTGGTGGCACTGGCCTCTACATAAAATCTATATTAGATGATTTGAATTTCCCAGATACAGATGCGGCGATACGTCAGAAATTGACGGAAGAGGCGAAGGAGTTCGGCATTGTGCACCTCTTTCACCGGTTAGAAGAGTTAGATCCGGCAGCAGCCGCGGCCATTGATCACCAGAATGAGCGGCGAGTTATCCGGGCTTTAGAAGTAATCGAAATTACCGGTAAACCGTTCACTGCCAATTTACCGCGCGAGGATAGTTCACTTTATCCAGATGCTCTGCAATTTGGATTGGTTATGGATCGTGCAGAGTTAGCAACAAGAGTCGAAGCACGCGTTGATCAGATGTGGGAGTCGGGTTTTGTCGCAGAAGTCGATCGTTTAATAGAAGAAGGAATCACGCAGGGCACAACAGCTCGTCGCGCCTTGGGTTATGCGCAAATTATCGCGATGCGCAGTGGTGAGATTTCAGAAGATTTGGCGATTGAAGAGACCAAGCGAGCAACTCGCCAATATGTCAGACGGCAAGAAACCTGGTTCTCACGTGATGCGCGAATCAACTGGATATCTCCAATACAACCTCGTTTGGAAACAGTACTAAAGAAGATAAACTCATCAGCATCATGATTGATACCGTAATCGGCACATATGGCCATGGCACGGAGAACGATTTTGTACTCGTCTTCGATCCGGCTGATGAAATTTCAATCACTACTGCTCAGACTGCGGCGATCTGTAATCGCGAGAGCGGCATTGGTGCTGATGGTTTAATCCGCATAACTAAGCGAGATGAAAAATGGTTTATGGATTACCGCAATGCCGATGGATCGCTGGCTGAAATGTGCGGAAATGGAATTCGAGTAATGGCTCGATATTTAGTAGAACGAGGACATCAACCAGAAGGAATTTTCGCCATAAATACGCGCGATGGAATAAAACATTTACGAGTTCCTAAAGTTGATGACATCTCGGTAAATATGGGAAAAGTGATCGATGAAAATGAAGAGGTAACCGCCTCCGTTGACGGCATGATTTGGAACGGCTACAACATTAATGTGGGAAACCCTCATGCAGTGGTCTTCGTCGAGAAAATCGAAGATGTCGGTTCTTTAAAAGATGCTCCGGTGGTACGCCCAAAAGATACTTATCCTGAAGGCGTTAACGTTGAGTTTGTCGAAATAATGCCGAACCATGAAGCCAAGATGCGCGTTCATGAACGTGGCAGTGGTGAAACTAGATCTTGCGGCACTGGTACATGTGCCGTAGCACTCGCGGCAACTCTGCACTCTAAGGAGAATTTACCTGCGCGTTGGGTAATTTACCCACCTGGTGGACGTTTAGTAGTAGATATCGACCCACATTCCAATGCAACTTTAACGGGACCTGCACTTTTGATTGCAGATCACGATTTGACGAGTTTTTTGCAGGATGCATGAACGGAGAAATACCACGCGATAGCGATCTCTTTGAAGAATTACTGCGTGAGAGCGCACGAGTTGCTGCAGATTTTGATGCCGATGAAAGTGATTTCGAAGTCTCATCTCAACCAGATCTGGCTGATCGCCATGCGCTCCGACGCGTAAAAGGTTTTTCTACTGAACTTCAAGATATTTCCGAAGCGGAATATCGCCAACTACAACTTGAGAGAGTTGTACTTGTTGGTGTTTGGACTGAAGGCAGCGCAGAAATGGCTGAAAATTCTCTCGCTGAATTAAAAGCTCTCGCCGAGACAGCTGGATCAGAAGTATTAGATGGGTTAATTCAAAGGCGCGATAAACCAGATCCGGCAACTTATATTGGTTCTGGAAAGGTGATTGAGTTGCGACAGATAGTTGTTGCTACTGGAGCGGACACAGTAATTTGCGATGGCGAACTTTCACCGTCGCAGCTACGTCAATTAGAAGATAAGTTAAAAGTTAAAGTCGTAGATCGCACCGCGCTAATCCTGGATATTTTTGCTCAGCATGCCAAGAGCAAAGAGGGTAAAGCCCAAGTTGAATTAGCGCAGATCGCCTATCTGCTGCCAAGGTTGCGCGGTTGGGGTGATTCGCTTTCTCGCCAAGTTGGTGGACGAGCAGCAGGCGGTGCTGGTATCGGCGGACGTGGTCCAGGTGAGACCAAGATTGAGACAGACCGTCGCCGAATTCGCGACAAGATGGCGAAGTTACGTCGCGAGATCGCAGAGATGAAGATTTCTCGTGACACAAAACGACAAGAGCGTAAGCGCTTTAATATCCCATCTGTAGCTATTGCAGGTTATACAAATGCAGGTAAATCTTCGCTCTTAAATAAGCTAACCGATGCTGGGGTTTTAGTTGAAAATGCGCTCTTTGCAACTCTTGATCCTACGGTTCGTAAATCACAGACATCAGAAGGAAGGGTGTACACGCTTTCCGATACCGTCGGTTTTGTGCGCCATCTGCCACACCAGTTGATTGATGCTTTTAAATCAACTCTTGAAGAAGTATCTGGTGCAGATTTAATCGTGCATGTTGTAGACGGTTCTCACCCTGATCCCTTTGAGCAGATTAGAGCAGTGCGTGAGGTAATCACAGAAATCGGCGGCGGTGATATCCCCGAGATTATTGCGATCAATAAGGTCGATGCGGCAGACCCTGATGTAGTTATGGAAATTTTGAGGAAAGAGAAGAATAGTTTTGCATTCTCAGCTCGAACCGGATTTGGAATAGATGGATTAGTCCGAGCAATTGAAAAATCTCTTCCTCATCCAAATGTGGAGATAAATGCCTTGATTCCATACGAACGCGGTGATTTAGTCAGCGCAGTACACGAACGTGGTGAAATTATCAGCGAAGAATATGTGGAGACAGGCACACAGATGCGCGCTCTAGTTGATGGTGGATTAGCAAAAGCGATTGAAGAAGCGCTCCTTTAACGAGAGATAGCCCTTTTACGCCTTAGAAATTCGGGAATATATGCGACACGCCGTTGGTTGTAAGGGGTAATACTGAGTAAATGCGCGAGTATGCGCCCGTATACGAACTATCTTAAAAGAGATGGTTTTTTGATTTTATGGAAGGCAGGTGAGAGCAGTGGCAACAGATTACGACACCCCCCGCAAGACGGATGAGGAACTCCACGAGGAGTCGCTAGAGGAACTCAAAGCTAAGCGAGTCGATGCTCAATCCGGTCAAATTGATGTTGACGAAGCAGAAGCTGCCGAGACGCTAGAACTTCCTGGTGCAGATTTATCAGGAGAAGAACTCGCAGTTCGCGTTGTTCCAAAGCAAGTCGATGAATTTACCTGTTCACGATGCTTCTTGGTGCACCACATAACACAACTCGCTAAAGGCGAAGGCGCTAAAGCGGTATGTAAAGAGTGCAGCTAAAGAGTTTTTGAGTTTTGCAGCAGCGCGGCGAGATTCTCGCCGCGTTTGCTCGTTATAAGCCAATATGGCGTTGGGTCGCGTGGGTCCAAAACTTCAATCTTTAAACCAGTGGGTACCCAGAACTTGATCGCAAGAAATGCCGCGGGATCGGCATCGCGAGTGCGCAATAATCGCATCGCCGAAGAATCCAAAATGGTTATATCTCCGAGATATTTAATATCGATATGAGCTTGATCAATCCTTAGTTCTTTTCCATCAAATGAAATGGTGGAACGCATCGCAAAGGCGATATAGATGATTGCGATCGTCGCGGGAATTAATGAGGCAACCGCTGCCTTGGTATCAAAGGCTGCCCAAATTGCGATCACCAATGATAGAAAAAGAAAATAAATAAAGCCCAGTACCCAAATAGGCGGGCGAAGAACTTCTTTGAATATCACCATTGGAGTCTAGATGAAGTAAAGTGGGAGTATGAGTCGCGTTGCGAGCACAACCCCTCCCGAAGGCGCGGTCATTCCTGAGCGCCATCCAAAAGCGCCGGAAATTGGTACAAAGATTCCATCGCACTTTGGTCATTGCTTTGGTTGCGGCGAGTTACATCCCACAGGACTTCATCTTGTTGCACAAGCTGGAGCAGGCGCTGATTTAACTGCAGAATTTACCGTCACTGAAAACCATCAAGGCGCACCAGGTCTGGCACATGGTGGACTTTTATCTCTTGCCTTTGATGAAGCCCTTGGCAAATTGATGTGGTTAATTCGCTCACCAGCAGTAACTGCGCGGTTAGAAACAGATTTTCTTAAACCTGTGCCAATCGGCACCAAGTTGCACATCACCGCGCGGATTACGGGTCAAGTAAATCGTAAAGTTTATACCGCAGCGGAAGGACGTCTCGGTGGACCTGAAGGAGAAGTAGCAGTAAGAGCAGCGGCGCTATTTGTAATAGTTCCAATGTCACATTTTTTAGAGAATGCTCCAAAAGAATATTTAGAACATATATCCAAGACGCCTGAGATTCTGGCCTTTGTAGATCCGGAATTTGAGATAAATCCATAATGGGAGTAAAAGTTTTAGTCACGCGATTAGATAAGGATCTACCTCTTCCGAACTACGCAAAGGGTGGAGATGCCGGCGCTGATTTAGTTGCACGAGTTGATGTCACTCTTGCACCGGGGGAGCGCAAATTAGTCCCCACCGGAATTTCTATTGCTCTTCCAGATGGTTATGTCGCGTTGGTGCATCCTCGATCTGGATTGGCTATTAAGCATGGCGTCACGATGGTTAATTCACCAGGGACAGTTGATGCGGGATATCGCGGCGAGTTGCAGATAATCCTGATAAACCATGACCCCAAGGAGAGCGTCTCATTTAAGCGCGGCGATCGAATTGCACAGTTAGTTATTCAACAAGTAGAACGTGCAGAATTTATTGAAGTTGAAACTTTGCCAGGTTCAGGACGTGGTTCTGGCGGTTTTGGATCTACGGGGCGTTGATGAGCAATTTACCTATCGACTCAAACGGATCAGATAAAGAGAAAATTCTCTCTGCCTTTGGTGGCAAGAAGGGGCTTATTGATTCCGGTATTCCCTCGGTTATCTTCCTGGTTGTATTTAACTTGGCCGATGATCTCCGAAAAGCTTTAATTGCATCACTAATAATCTCTGCCTGCCTAACGATTATTCGCTTGGCCAAGAAAGTTACGATTCAGCATGCAATATCTGGGCTGATTGGTTCTTTGATTTGTGCATGGTTTGCTAACCGCACCGGAAATGCCAGTGATCTATATATTCCAAAACTACTAACCAATTTGGGTTATGGCAGCGTTTATTTGATCGCTAATTTAATCGGTTGGCCCGTACTTGGCCTCGTACTTGGACCAATCTTGGGCGAGAATTTAGCTTGGCGTAAAGATCCCGCTCGTTCACGTGCATATAAGCGCGCTAGTTGGCTCTGGGTTTTAATGTTCTTCACACGGATTGCAGTGCAGTACCCAATTTATCGAAGCGGAAACGTCAATTTGCTGGGAACTGTAAATCTAGCGATGGGTTATCCGCTATTTCTTGCAACAGCATATGGATCTTGGATGATTTTAAAGAGCGTACCGACCACCAAGATTCAAGGGAATTAGTTAGAGATAAAGCAAGATTTAATCAGACCTTCAGCAGTCGCGGAAGCAACAAAGAGCAATTCATCTCCTGCGCTAAATACATCAGTAGGAGTTGGCGTAATGACGCGACCATCTCGAACTATCGCAGCCAAGGATGCATCATCGGGAAGAGCAATCTCTTCAACAGTTTTGCCGATACAACTTGAAGAATCAGGCAGTGTTAATTCGACCAGGTTCGCCTGACCTTTACGGAAAGAGAATAAACGAACCACGTCACCAACGCTTACAGCTTCTTCTACGAGTGCAGAAATGATTCGGGGAGTCGATACGGCTACATCAACGCCCCAAGAAGAATCAAAGAGCCATTCGTTCTTAGGATGATTGATACGAGCAACCACACGTGGCACACCGTATTCAGTCTTAGCAAGTAGCGATGCAACCAAATTCACTTTGTCATCTCCAGTGGCAGCGACCAAAACCTGGCAGTTATTGAGCACCGCTTTATCTAGCGCTGTGATTTCGCAAGCATCCGCCATTAACCATTCAGCATCAGGCACAGATTCCATCTTTAGCGCTTTAGGATCACGATCGATTAAGAGAACTTGATGGCCGTTATCTAAAAGTTCGCGCGCAATGGCGCGACCGACATTTCCAGCTCCGGCAATTGCAATTCTCATGAGTGATCCCCTGGAGAGCGGGCAAATATTTCTTCAACTTTACGAATATCTTCGTCACGAACTGTGACGTGAATTAAATCGCCTTCTTGCAGAACTGAGTGTGGATCTGGAATAAGACCCTCGCCTAGGCGTGTAATAAATGCCACTCGAGCGCCCGTGGCTGCTTCAAGTTCTGTAATAGCCATTCCGAACCAACCTTTATGTGGATGCATCTCACAAAGTTGAATTGCCCCACTTGCATCGCGCCATTCTGAACGAGAACCTTCTGGAACTAAGCGGCGCAAGATCTGATCGGTAGCCCAAATTACAGTTGCGACAGTTGGAATTCCTAAACGTTGATAAATTTCTGCACGGCCTGGATCATAAATACGAGCAACCACATTAGCGACGCCATAAGTTTCGCGAGCCACGCGTGCAGCCAAGATATTCGAGTTATCGCCATTGCTTACGGCAGCAAACGCATCAGCAGTTTCAATTCCTGCCTCTAGCAAGGTATCTCGATCAAATCCCACTCCAGATATGGTGCGTCCCTTGAAATCAGGTCCTAAGCGGCGGAAAGCTTCACGTGATTGATCAATAATCGCCACAGAATGTCCTGCAGCTTCAAGTTCGGTGGCTAATGAAGAACCAACTCGACCGCATCCCATAATCACGACGTGCACAAGGTTTAACTTACACCCTTATTCTTATCTTTATGACATCAAATGGGGCTAACGAGCAGAATTCCGCAGAACGCGTTGCGTTGGCAGTGGGGGATCGCTTCACCACCACCATTGAGAAAGTCGCTCACGGCGGCCACTTCATTGCACGCCACCGTGGCGCAGTAATCTTTGTAAGACATGCGATTCCTGGCGAAGAAGTAGAAATTGAAATAACTGGCACCGGTAAGGCATTTAATCGTGCTGATGTTGTAAAAGTTATAAGTGCTTCACCTGATCGAGTTAGCGCACCATGTCAATTTGCGCATCGCTCTGGATGCGGTGGTTGCGATTTCCAACATATTTCGCTGGAACGACAACGACAATTGAAATCTGATGTAATCACTGAACAATTCGCGCGGATCGCTAAGCAGGAGTTGCGCGTTGATGTAGAAGAAGTTGGTGCGCCGCTCGGTTATCGAACTCGTTTTAACGCTGTGACTACCCGCAATGGAGATTTGGGATTTAAACAAGCAAGAAGTAACAAGGTAGTTCCAGTAAGTGATTGTCGGATCTTGCAACCGGAAATCAAATACCAAGAGCTAAGTTCTCGCAAGTGGAAAGGTGATTTGCGGGTCGAAGTTTCACTCTCGTCGACGGGAGAGCGGACTATTGCCACAGGCTATACACGTGATGAAACTCCGGTACGTACCAGCGAAGGTCCAGATGTTGCAAAGTATTCTGTAAATGGATTTCCATTAGAAGTTGGACAACGCTCATTCTGGCAGAGCCATAAGTTAGCGCCGGCAGTGCTCACACAAGTTGTCAAAGAGTTTGCACAGCTGGGAGATGGAGATCAAGTCTTGGATCTTTACGGTGGAGTTGGGCTCTTCACCTCACAATTTCTAGATGTGATCGGAGAAAGCGGCCAGATTGATTTAGTTGAAGGAAGCAAGAGCGCAACCGCTGATGCGATGCGCAATTTCGGGGAAATGAAAAATGTGAAAGTACACACCGGCGATGTGGCTAAATTGTTGCCACGCTTTTCAAAGGCCGATGTAATTGTTTTGGATCCACCGCGCGAAGGCGCAGGAAAAGAAGTGGTGGCAGCGATGGCCGCACTGAGGCCAAGATCGATTATTTATGTTGCATGTGATCCTGCAGCGCTGGCCCGGGACACAACATATTTGAGCGATCTTGGTTATGAAATCGCCAAAATTCGCGCCTTTGACCTTTTCCCGATGACACACCACATTGAATCTGTTGCGCTCTTTACATCAAGTAAGGTATCTTGACATCAAGATAAATTGAGTTAGGGATACATATGAGTAAGAATTCGTTAGGCGCCAAGAAGAATCTCAAAGTTGCTGGTAAAGAATTTGAAATCTTTGATATTTCAAAGATTGATGGCGCAGCGAACTTGCCTTTCTCACTTAAAGTTTTGCTAGAGAATCTACTGCGCACTGAAGATGGCGCCAATATCACCGTCGACCACATCAAGGCGTTAGCGCAATGGGATCCTGCGGTGGAACCTGACACTGAAATTCAATTCACACCCGCACGCGTTGTCATGCAAGATTTTACTGGCGTGCCTTGCATCGTTGATCTTGCGACGATGCGCGAGGCGATCGTTGAACTCGGGGGAGATCCGGCGAAGGTAAATCCACTCGCACCAGCGGAGCTAGTTATTGATCACTCAGTAATCGCGGATGTTTTCGGCACTAAAGATTCTTTTGAGAAAAACACTGATATTGAATATGAGCGCAATCGTGAGCGCTACCGTTTCTTACGTTGGGGACAGGGCGCATTTGATGAATTTAAAGTTGTGCCACCCGGAACCGGAATCGTCCACCAAGTAAATATCGAATTTCTTGCTCGCGTTGTTATGACTCGCACAGTCAACGGCGTTCTGCGCGCATATCCAGATACGGTAGTCGGAACAGATTCACACACGACGATGGTTAACGGTTTGGGCGTACTTGGTTGGGGAGTCGGCGGTATCGAGGCAGAAGCAGCGCTTTTGGGCCAACCGGTATCGATGCTGATTCCACGTGTCGTCGGTTTCAAATTAAGCGGAGCGCTACCAGTCGGCACAACTGCCACAGATATGGCGTTAACAATTACCGAGATGCTGCGTAAGCATGGCGTGGTTGGCAAGTTTGTAGAATTTTATGGTCCAGGTGTTGTTGCGGTACCAATGGCAAATCGCACAACGATCGGAAATATGAGTCCGGAATATGGCTCAACTTGTGCAATATTTCCAATCGATGAAGAAACCCTTCGTTACCTGCGCCTGACTGGTCGCAGCGATGAACAAGTTGCACTCGTTGAGCAATATGCAAAAGCACAAGGCATGTGGCATGACCCATCTGTGAGCCCACGTTTCTCTGAACATATTGAGCTAGATCTATCTACTGTTGTTCCATCAATTTCGGGACCAAAGCGTCCGCAAGATCGCATCTCACTAAGTGAATCAAAGAGCGCTTTCGAAAAAATTCTTCCGACATATTTGACAGATAAGACTGGCAAAGAGGCATACCCAGTCAATGTTGGCGTAAAAGCTACAACGATTAAAAATGGTGATGTGGTTATCGCATCAATTACTTCTTGCACCAATACATCTAATCCTTCAGTCATGATCGGTGCGGCGCTCCTTGCTAAGAAAGCGGTTGAACGCGGCTTAACTTCCAAGCCATGGGTTAAGACAACTTTGGCTCCAGGATCAAAGGTAGTTACAGATTATTACGATCGTGCAGACCTGACTAAATATATGGAAGCTCTCGGATTTAACTTGGTCGGCTACGGCTGTGTAACTTGTATCGGAAACTCAGGCCCGCTGCCGATTGAGATTAGCAAATCAGTAAACGAGCACGATTTAGCGGTAACTGCTGTACTTTCCGGAAACCGTAACTTTGAGGGGCGAATTAGCCCAGATGTGAAGATGAACTATCTCGCATCTCCACCACTTGTCGTGGCTTATGCCCTTGCTGGAACTATGGACCATGATTTTGAGCGAGATTCACTTGGAAAAGATAAAGATGGCAAAGATGTTCTTTTGGCTGAAATTTGGCCAAGTGCAAAAGAGATCCAGGATGTAATCGACTCGTCTATCTCTTCTGAGATGTTTAAGAAAGATTATGCAACCGTCTTTGATGGCGATCATCGCTGGAAATCTCTTGATACTCCAACTGGAAAGACTTTCGAATGGGATGCGCAATCGACTTATGTTCGCAAGCCTCCGTACTTCGATGGCATGCCAGCAAGCCCAAAGCCGGTTACAGATATTTCTGGAGCACGCGTTCTGGCAATCTTGGGAGATTCTGTGACCACCGATCACATCTCACCTGCTGGAAATATCAAAGCTGATTCACCTGCAGGTAAGTATCTTGAAGCGCACGGCGTTGCGCGTGCAGACTTTAATTCGTATGGATCAAGACGCGGAAATCACGAAGTAATGATTCGTGGAACTTTCGCCAATATTCGTTTGAAGAATATGTTGCTCGATGGTGTTGAGGGTGGATTTACTCGTAACTTCCAAAGTGAAGGCGAACAAGCAACTATTTACGATGCATCGATTGCGTATCAGAGCGCTGGAGTGCCTTTGGTAATTCTTGCCGGCAAAGAGTATGGATCTGGATCTTCGCGCGACTGGGCTGCTAAAGGAACGGCTCTATTAGGAGTCCGTGCTGTGATTGCCGAAAGTTTTGAGCGAATTCACCGTTCAAACCTGATTGGAATGGGTGTTCTCCCATTGCAATTTAAGGATGGCGAAAACGCGCTATCACTTGGTTTGACTGGCACTGAGACTTTTGCGATATCTGGAATCACTGAATTAAATGGCGGTGGAATTCCCAAAGAGGTAACGGTCACCGCAGGGGATAAGTCATTTACCGCTAAGGTGCGTATCGATACGCCGGGCGAGGGTGATTATTATCGCCATGGTGGGATCATGCAGTACGTTCTGAGGTCGCTATTGGGTTAGAGATCGCGGATTTACTTGCTCCAAACTAGAATGAGATCATGATTGAGCAAATAAAGTCGCCTGCCGATATAAAGGCGTTGGATCATGCTCAACTAAATTCGCTAAGCGAAGAAATCCGCCAATTTCTAATTACCAAAGTTTCTAAAACTGGTGGGCATCTAGGTCCAAACTTGGGCGTCGTTGAGTTAACTCTGGCGATTCACCGCGTATTTGATTCACCGCGCGATGTAGTTCTCTTCGATACAGGCCACCAATCCTATGTTCATAAGATAATTACGGGGCGAGCAGATAGTTTTGATGGACTTCGCCAACGTGGTGGTATCGCTGGGTATCCCAATCGCAGTGAGAGCGAGCACGATGTCATTGAAAACTCGCATGCATCTACTGCGCTTTCTTGGGGTGATGGAATTTCTTTTGGCTTTGCGCAAACTGGCCAGAGTGATCGCCATGTAGTCGTGGTGGTCGGCGATGGCGCGCTAACAGGAGGAATGTCCTGGGAGGCGTTAAATAATATTGCCGCTGCAGAAAAGCGAAATTTAGTAATCGTTGTAAATGATAATGAACGTTCTTATTCTCCAACTATCGGCGGATTGGCGACTTATTTAGCGACTCTGCGCGTGACTAAAGGTTATGAGCGTTTCCTAGATTGGGGTAAGGAAGTACTACATAAAACTCCAGTAGTTGGCACACCGATTTATGAAACTTTGCATGGCATGAAGAAAGGCATTAAAGATATCGTTGCCCCGCAGGGTATGTTTGAAGATCTCGGACTCAAATATATGGGGCCGATAGACGGTCATGACATCGCTGCACTCGAAAAGGCGTTACTAAAAGCGAAAGAATTTGGCGCTCCAGTTCTGGTTCATGCAATCACTGAAAAAGGGCGGGGACATAAACCGGCTACTGATGACGAAGCAGAGAAGTTTCACGCAGTTGGCATCGTTGACCCCGAAACTGGCGTGCCACTTTCCAAAAGTGTGACTAGCTGGACCAAGATATTTTCTGATGAGTTAATTTCTATTGCAAAGGAACGTGAAGATATTGTTGCAATCACTGCGGCGATGCTCGGGCCTACTGGACTTGATGCCTTTGCAAAGGTATTCCCAGATCGCACAGTTGACGTTGGTATAGCCGAACAACATGCTGTGACTAGCGCTGCCGGAATGGCCTTTGCTGGCTTGCATCCAGTTGTTGCTGTCTATTCCACATTTTTGAATCGCGCCTTCGATCAATTACTTCTTGATGTCGCACTCCACAAGGCTGGTGTTACCTTTGTCTTAGATCGTGCTGGTGTAACTGGCGATGATGGCCCATCACATAATGGAATTTGGGATTTAGCTCTAACTGGAATTGTTCCAAGCATGCATGTCGCTGCGCCGCGAGATGCTGCACGTTTGCGCGAGACGCTGCGCGAAGCCGTTGCGATATCTAACGCCCCTTCGATGGTGCGCTATCCCAAAGGTGCGGTACAAAGTGATATTCCAGCCTTTGAACGTCGCGATGGAATTGATGTTCTTTATCGTGGAGAAAGCGCCGACGTTTTATTGGTAAGTATCGGAGCAATGGCTGCGATTGCTGTGGAAGCAGCTTCGATGGCATATCGCGAAGGCGTTGGCGTAACTGTTATAGATCCACGCTGGGTAAAACCTCTACCCATTTCTCTGACCACAATGGCGCGACGTTACAAGAGCGTAGTTGTTCTGGAAGATGGCATTAAGCATGGGGGAGTTGCAAGTTCTATCTCAGAGTTGTTCCGCGAAGAAGGGTTAAATATGCCGATTCACTCGGTAGGAGTGCCCCTGGAGTTTATCGAACACTCCAAACGGAGTGAGATATTAAATGATTTAGGAATAACTGCGCAAAATATCGCGCGCAGTATTGTCGAATGGAATAGCTCTAACGGTTCAGCAAATTCAATTTCGATTATGGAAGAGATGCAATCCCCGGTGCGTGAAAACGCTGACCGCAAACCGCTTCACTAATTCCTTCACGATCCAAGTACGGCAAGATTCCGCCTAAGTGCATTGGCCAACCAGAGCCCATCAACATACAAAGATCGATCTCAGCAGGGGTTGCGACGACACCTTCATCAAGCATCATTCGTGCTTCAACTGCCAAAGCTTTCAAAGCACGATCACGAACTTGTTCAGCGGTAGATGCAGTTGTTCCTTGCTTCAAGAGCGCCAGCGCTTCAGGATTTGGCGCTAACTTGCCATCGCTACCTTTGATGTAGAAATTACGAACTTTTGCAGCCACCATCGCTTGCATAGTTGGGGAGATTCGATAACGCTCACCGAGATTGGCATGGAGCGTTTCAGAAACATGTAGGGCAACGCCTGGACCAACTAAATCTAGAAGTTCAAATGGCGACATCGGAAAACCAATGCTGCGCATTGCGCTATCAGCAATTGCCGGCGGAGTTCCCTCATCAACTGCATCGGTTACTTCACCCATAAAGCGAGTCAGTAAGCGATTTACTACAAATCCCGGCGCATCTTTACAGATGATCATCGTCTTCTTTAGCTCTTTACCTACGCCAACGGCAGTTGCTGTGGTTGCATCATCTGTTTTGGAGGTGCGAGCAATTTCAAGGAGCGGCATCACTGCAACGGGGTTGAAGAAGTGGAATCCGATGACGCGTTCTGGATTCGCAAGACCCTCACTCATTCGTTCAACCGATAGCGATGATGTGTTAGTAGCGAGTACGCATTCGGGGGAGATGATGGTCTCTAACTTCTTGAAGAGCTCTTGCTTGAGGGATAGTTCTTCAAATATCGCCTCGATGATGAAATCGCATCCAGCAAAGGTTTTTTGATCGGCAGAACCGCTGATTAACAGCGAAAGCCGGCGCGCGGATTCTTCGCTCATGCGCTTCTTTTCAACTAACTTCGCTAATTCGCTCTTTACCCAAGCAACGCCTTTATCAGCGCGCTCTTGGTCGATATCGGTCATTACAACCGGACATTTCAAATTACGAAGTAGCAGTAAAGCCAATTGCGAAGCCATCAAGCCAGCCCCGACAACGCCAACCTTGCTAACTTTACGAGCCAGAGCAGCCTTAGGCGCTCCTTCAACTTTCTTGCGCTTCTTCTGAATCAAATTAAAGGCGTACAGTGAAGCTCGTAATGAATCTGACATTGTTAGATCAGCAAGTGTTTGATCTTCGACATCAAATCCGGCGCCGCGTGAATTAGTGCGAGCATCTTTGATCAATTCCAGAGCGCGCATCGGAGAAGCTATTTCAGCGCCGCCGTACTTCTTCAGCGCCGCCGCTTTACCAGTGGCTAGTGCGCTTTCCCACGCAGGATCACTTGAATAATCTTTGCGTTCAATTTTATTCTTACCAGAAAGGACATTTGCAGCGAAGGAAACTGAACGCTCTAGAAAATCTGCAGGTTCATAAACAGCATCGACGACCCCAAGTGCCAGCGCATCTTTAGCCTTCATCATGGTGTTGTTATTTAAAGCATTTAGCATGATGACTTGTACCGCGCGTTCTGGGCCGATTAGCTTTGGCAAAATTGTTGCGCCGCCCCATCCTGGTACTAAGCCGAGGAATACTTCTGGCAATCCGGTAAATGCCGTTGATGACAGAGTGCGGTAATTGCAATGTAGGCCGACTTCTAAGCCGCCACCGAGGGCTAGGCCGTTAATAAATGCGAATGTTGGAATACCGGATTCATCAAATCGACGAAATACATCGTGGCCAAGTTTGCCGATGGCAAGTGATTGTTCGCGTTTTGAAAGAAAAGAAAGCGCAGAAAGATCGGCACCGGCAGCGAAGATAAATGGCTTACCGGTAATCGCAATTGCAGCAGGAGCGCGGCCAATTGCATCCGTGATCGCCGCATCCAATGCAGTAAGTGATTGCGGGCCAAAGGTATTGGGACGGGTGTGGTCTAAACCATTATCTAAAGTAATTAATGCCAATGTGCCTTTGTGGCCAAATGGGGTTAAATCAACATCGCGAACAAGTGCGCTTGTTACTACTTCTTCGGGAGCACCTTCTGGCAAGCTCATTGCAGTTGTCATTACTTTGATCCTCCAGTGAAGTGTGGGTTCTCCCAAATAACAGTTCCGCCCATGCCAAGTCCAATGCACATTGTTGTTAAGCCGTAGCGAACATCGGTGTGCTCTTCAAAAGTGCGTGCCAGATTTAACATTAGACGAATACCAGAAGATGCTAAAGGATGCCCAACAGCGATCGCACCGCCATAAGGATTTACACGGGGATCATCGTCTGCAATTCCGAAGTGATCTAAGAAAGCGATAACTTGCACTGCGAATGCTTCATTTACCTCAAAGGCTCCGATATCAGATATCTGTAAACCAGCTTTTGATAAAGCCTTGATTGTCGAAGGAACTGGTCCAAAGCCCATGACTTCTGGTTCAACGCCAGCGAATGCATATGAAACTAACTTGGCTTTGATGGTTAGTCCTAATTCTTTAGCTTTATCTTCACTGGCAAGAAGTGCCGCGGTTGCGCCATCATTTAAACCAGAAGAGTTTCCAGGTGTTACACGACCGGCGGCACGAAATGGAGTCTTAAGCGTTGCTAGACCTTCCATTGTGGTTGTTGGACGTGGTGGTTCATCGACAGTTGCAATTCCCCAACCAATTTCGGGGATACGTGCAGCAGTAGGAATCAAATCGCGTTGAATCTTTCCGGCAGCATAAGCTGCAGCAGTTTTCATTTGTGAGTTATAGGCAAAACGATCTGCTCGTTCTTTAGTCAGTTGCGGGAAACGATCGTGTAAACGTTCGGCGGTAGCACCCATCGCGAGCGCATCTTGCTCAACAATTCTTTCGGCAAGAAATCTTGGATTAGGATCAAGGCCATCGCCGATTGGGTGATTTCCCATATGTTCAACGCCACCTGCAATTGCGATATCGATTGAACCGATTGCAATAGCACCGGCTAGTGAAGTAGTAGCTGTCATTGCACCAGCACACCAACGATCGACAGAATATCCAGGAACAGTATTTGGCAAGCCTGCAAGAAGTGATGCACTTCTTCCCAAGTTCATACCTTGATCACCAGTTTGTGTTGCAGCAGCGATCGCAACATCTTCAATATCGCCAGGGTTTACTTTGGGATTGCGTTCCAAGAGCCCACGCATCGCGCGCACCATAAGATCATCAGCGCGAGTACCGGAGTACATGCTTCCGGCCTTTCCAAATGGGGTACGGACAGCATCGACTAAAACAACGGTGCGAGACATTTGCGCTACTTTCTAACGAGTTCGAGCTAGTTGACTTCTAGGGATAGGTTACTCGTCAGTAGGTAAAAGCGGAACAGGCAGATGTAGACCTTGGTTAAACGCTTGCTGGCACGCGTGGAGCGGGAGCGCCCTTCTTCGATAAGTAAGGAACCAAGACCGCCGCGAGGTAGATACTCCAGGCTATGAATTGGACGATTGATGTGGTCGTATCAAATCCGATGGTGCCGCCTAGAACCGATCCCAGGATCGACTCCTTAGCAATCCAAGGGGTTACATCCCAGAGATAAGCATCTGCGCCAGGCAACCATCCCAACTCCTGGAATTCATGGACTCCATAAGAGAGAACGCCGGCGGCCACGATAATTAGCGCAACGCCAGTCACAGTGAAAAATTTAGAGAGATTTAATTTCACAGATCGGTTGTAAATTAAATAACCAAGTGCAACTGCAAGGGCTAAACCGAGAATCAATCCAATGGTTGCAGAAGATGCAGCACCAACGGTTTTAAAGTTTGTATATATAAAGAGAGCGGTCTCTAAGCCTTCTCGTAAAACTGCGAAAAAAGCCACTAAAGCAAGGCTTATTGGGCCTGTCATTACTGCGCTATCCACTTTGCCATGAAGTTCATCGCGCAGAGTGCGCGCTGTGCGCTTCATCCAGAAGACCATCCATGTAACAAGTGCAACTGCAATAAATGAGGTAAGTCCAGCAAATAACTCTTCGCCGCGAGTTGATAATTCAGCTGAAGTGAAAGAGAGAATTCCGCCTAAGGCTAAGCTCGCTGCAATCGCGACGCTGACCCCGCCCCAGAGCGCCTTCAAAAGGTGGCGGCGATCTGTGCGAACGATATAGGCGACCAAGATTCCAACGATAAGCGCCGCTTCTAACCCTTCGCGAAGGGCGATAATGAATGTGCTGAGCATGGGATAAATCTAGAACCGCACTACGAATTACGCAACTTAAATGTTGCGTAATTCCTCACATCTGGGTTGGCGCCTCATCTGGCTCAGGGCTTTCCGGCGCAGCAAGGGGGACGGTCTCCAGCAGAGCAGCCTCCAACAAGGGCGCTGCTATCTCAATCTGCCAAGAACGTGCACCCAGAGTAGCCAAAGAGCGGGCTACATCGCCTTTAGGAGCGTTCCAGCAGATCCGACGGATGTATTCGGGGGTAATCATATTTTCAAGGGGTATATCCAGCTCGGTGGCCTTGGCCGAAAGAAGGGCCTTGGCATGAGTAAGCGGGGCGTACTTATCCGGAAAGCGCTCGCGCCAAATCTTAAGTGGCGGTAAAGAATCAGAATCAGATCGCACTTGTGGCCATTGATCTTCGCCGAGCGCCAACGCATCAGAAATAGCGTTAATCCACGATGCGGCGTTCTCGAGCCAACGCGCTCGCAAACCGAGTGGGCGAAGAGTTCGCTCCAAATCTTTCTTGGTCTTGATCGTTTTTGTATGGGCAACAGTTGCGATTTCAACGATCGCGGCATCTGAGAGAAGTCGCCCTTGCGAGATATCAACTTCTTGCGCGATCTCATTTCGCACTGTCCAAAGCGCTCGCACTACTGCTAATTGATTGCGTTTTTTAATTTTATGCATACCCGATGTTCGTCGCCAAGGGTCAACCCGGGGAGGCGATGGGGGAGCATCAAGAATTGCTTGAAACTCTTCGCGCGCCCAATGCCACTTATTTGCCGAAGCTAAGAGCCCATAAACCTTTTCACGAAGTTCAACCAATAACTCAACATCGAGCGCTGCGTAATTTAACCACTCTTGTGGCAAAGGTCGCTGTGACCAATCGGCCGCCGAATGTTCTTTCGCCAACGAGACTTCCATTAAAGATTCCAGAAGTGGACCTAAACCCACTCGCGGCAACCCAGCGATGCGCCCACCGAGTTCAGTATCAAATAATCTCTTTGGATTTATTCCTAATTCGCGCAGACAGGGTAGGTCTTGGGTGCTGGCATGCAAGATAACCTCATCGCTCTGCAAGAGCTCATTTAACTTTAAAAATAGCGGATGGTTGGGACCGAATGGAATCGGATCAATTAAATGCAAACCGCCGCCTTGACGTTTAATCTGGATCAGATATGCACGAGCGCTAAATTTAAATCCGGATGCTCGTTCGGCATCGACGGCGAAGGGACCGGTACCTAACGCTAATTCTTTTAGCGCTGCCTCAAAACTTGGTATATCCGCGATGATTTGTGGGACACCGGCGGCCGGTGCCAACAAAGGAATTGCAGTAATAACTTCTTCGATTTCAGAAGGCTCTTCTTTTACATTATCCATAAATAAATATTTTTAAGGCCTAGCTAAGCCTTGCGACGTGCTGCAGAAATTGGGGCAACCCCTTCAACGACGGGAGGTAATCCAGCAACTTCGCCTAAGAGATTGCACCAAGCCATTACGTGGGAGATCATTTCCGTGGAATCTTTAATGAGCGGACTCCATGAAGCACGAATTTCAATTTCAGATTCATCGTTGCGTGGAGAAAGTTTTCCAAAAGAAGCACTTGATACACGAGTGACAGTTCCGCTAGGGGCGTTAAATTCACAATTTGCAGCCGTGAGTGAATCTAGCAACCAGCTCCAGCCAACTTCTGGCAGTAATGGATCATCTTGCATAGCCTCATCCACATCTGCGCTTAGAAAAGTTACACAACGGAACTCACCTTCCCAAGTATCTTGCCCACCAGGTTCGTGCAACAGAACAAAACGCCCAGATGCGATTTCATCTTCTGCATCGCCTAGCAATCCGTTCGATACGTCGGCGGTAAAGGCGAAAGAGTAGGTTGCCAATTTCTGTGGAGCAGGAACTTCTTCCAGAATAATTTCAGGACGCGGAGTTACGGTACGCAGGTGATCAATCATGCGATTAAATTGGGCGACATCCACTGCTTAATTCTAAAGATGGCAGTGCGATATAAGTGGGAGGCGGGGCGCAATTCTGTGTAGCCTTGCTCGCTATGGCCACCTTATTAGCGCTATTTTCCAGCGTGCTGTGGGGTACAGCCGATTATCATGGCGGAAATTTAAGTAAGAAATATCCCGCAATCGCCGTTCTCGGTGTAACACAAGCAATCGGATTGATCTTTGGAATTATTCTGGCACTGATAAATGGTGAATTTTCTACTAACGCTTTCGGAAGTAATGGTTACTTTATTCCGGGCGCATTTGCAGGAGTGCTTGGATATCTAGGTTTGATTTGTTTATATGCAGGGCTTTCAACAGGCCGGATGGGTGTCGTTTCTCCAATCAGTGGTTTATCAGCTCTGATTCCAGTTGGTTATGCATTCTTTGTAAAGGGTGACCGTTTATCGCTGATTCTCTCAATCGGCGCAGCGTTAGCAATCGTCGGTGCATTTTTAGCCAGCGGTCCTGAACTTTCGCAAGGACTGCCCATCAAACCTTTAATTCTCGCACTTGGTGCTGCCGCCGGTTTTGGAACCGCGTTGGTTTGGATGTCAATAGGTTCACAAGGTAGCGCGCTAATGACCATGGTGATGATGCGTACGACAACTTTATTTGTCTCGTTAGGAATACTTTTAAAATACCGCACCCTTGGTGGACTGCCGTTAAAGCTAGCCCCAGTATTAATCTTTATTGGATGTGCAGATTTCTTAGCAAATCTACTTTTGGGAGTAGCAACTACAAAAGGCAATTTAACGCTTTCGATGGTTCTTGGTGCCTTGTATCCAATATTCACTGCCGTACTTGCTTTTAAATATTTAAATGAGCGGCTGCATCGCGTGCAATATGTTGGAATTTTCGCCGCGGTTGCTGGTGTTGCAATTATTTCAGCTTTTTAACTTTACCAAGTTTCGAGCTTCTATAAATTGCGTACCTTCGATTTCCTGAGTCGTTATCTCTTCAAAGTTTTTTAAAAGCTCTGAGATATCAATTATATTCTCACCGCCAAGAACGCCAGTAACGCTCAAATAGATTCCATCTAGCGCCCTTTGTGCGATTAGTTCATTGATGATCATCGGACCTGCTTCGACCAAGACGTTGGCACCAAATTGCTTTATGCCTTTGGCAAGGGCGGCGGTTGGGGCGAGGTTCCACCAATGTGCCATTCGGTTATCGGCTAGAGCATTGATCATTGACCGGGATGAGATAACGACCGGAACCGGAGTGCGGTGGTAAGGCTCAGATCGCGCTGTTTCGCCGCCGATTAATAGAAAGTCGGCGCTTCGCCGACGGCTCAGGAAGGCGGTGCGATCTACTCCGCTGGATATGGCGCGGGAATTTCCATCTTTGGCGGTAGATCCATCGCCTCCTACAACCAATGATGCAAAGACCGCCACCTCAAAAGGCTACCGCGCAATGCTGCGATGTCAGTGGAGGTCGATATATTTTTTTCATGATCATTTCATGCGATACATGTGCTGTGCGAGATATTGGTTGTGAAGATTGCATCTTAACTTTCTTCATCACTAAAAATGAAGGCGATAAATTGAGAGAAGAAACGCTCTGCGAGATTCCAGATTCGACCGCAGATGCCATCGATCTACTCTCTTCTCGCGGACTAGTACGTCCGCTTCGCTTTAACTCAGCGTGATTATGTGAAAAATAGGTAAATTCACAGCCTAGCCACGCCTATCTCAAGTTGAGATTGCACGATCGCCCCCGTTAGCCTTCAACTCTTATGTTTACCTTCGGCCAAGCGATTCGACTGCGCTCAATCAGCGCAGTTGTAATCTCTATAGTTGCCATTGCTGCTCCGCTCTTAATAGCACCAACGGCTCAAGCCGCACAGACTTTGGCAGAAGTACAAGCGCGCGTACGTCAACTTGAAGAAGAAGCGACTACAGCGGCAGAAGGTGCACAAGAAGCGAAGGTGAAACTAGCCTCGCTAAATCGCACTCTCGCTGGAATTCAAGCGAAGAAAGAGGTGCAAAGTCAGAGCGTTAACGCACTCTCAAAATCGCTCAGCGCAATTGCGATCGATCAATATAAAACTGGTGGACTGAGCCAGAGCCTTGAACTTCTTTTCTCTTCAGATCCTGCGCTCTATCTTTCTGCCGCCGGTTCGTTGGAAGCGATAACACGGAAAAAATCAGTAGAACTTCGTAAATTTCAAGCTGCAAAGCAGCGCTTAACTGCGACATCGCTTACGGTAAATGACAAGTTAGCGCTGGTTAAAGCGACTCAAAAGAAGTTGGCAGCCCAAAGTGCGCGCGCAACTGCAAAATTAGCGGAAGCCGAATCGCTACTTGCAAAATTAAAGAAGGAAGACCGCGAACGTTTAGCACGCCTTGCACAACAAGAAGAAGATGCCGATCAAGCCTCATCACTTGCAGCGGCGAAGGCCTTGGCAGCAGTCTCTGGACGCGCCGGAAAGGCCTTGCAATTTGCCTTGAAACAGATCGGCGACAAATATGTTTTTGGCGCGGATGGAATGACATATTGGGATTGTTCTGGTTTGACGATGCGCGCTTACCAAGCCGGTGGAGTCTCGCTTCCACACTCGTCGAGGGCGCAATATTCTTATGGCAAGGCGGTAAAGCGCAGCGCACTTAAACCAGGTGACTTGGTATTTTTTGGACGGCCGATATCCCACGTAGGTATTTACATCGGTGGCGGCAAGATGGTGCACGCGCCTCGTTCCGGATCACGTGTGAAAGTCGCCAGTGCCTTTGATCTAGGACGTAAGCCATATATCGGCGCACGACGCCTGTAGCTGTCGACGAATTAGATAGATAATGCCAAAAAATATAATTTGCATCACCAACGACTTTGGTCCACGTGCTGGTGGAATCGAGACCTTTGTAATGGGGCTTATCGAAAGGCTTCCACGAGGTGCAGTAATTGTTTATACATCGCAACAAGGTGATACCCGAGCATATGATCAAGACTGGCAAGATCGCTTTGGAGTCAAAGTTGTAAGAGATAGAGCAAAAATATTGCTACCAACGCCCCGAGTGGCGCTTGCGATAAAGAGAATTGTCACAGAAGAGAATATAGAGATTGCTTTTTTTGGTGCAGCAGCACCGCTTGCGGTTATGTCGCGGTATTTACGTAAAGCCGGTGTAAAGAAAATTGTTTCACTGACCCATGGTCATGAAGTCTGGTGGTCCAAACTCTGGCCTTTTAAGTGGGCCATTCGCTTCATTGGCAATAACGTTGATCATTTAACTTACCTGGGAGATTTCACGCGCGCTCAAATCTCACGCTCCATATCCGCACAATCTTTTTCTGCGATGGTCAAAATTGCTCCAGGAATTGATACCGCACATTTCTCACCACAGGCTTCTGCTACTCAGCTGCGCGAATCGCTGGGACTTACCGAGAAGAAAGTGATTGTAAGCGTCGGCAGATTGGTTCATCGCAAAGGGCAGGATTCTCTGATTTCTGCTTTACCTGCAATTTTGCAACACCATCCTGAGGCACATGTATTAATGGTCGGAGAAGGTCCCTACCGAGAACATCTAGAAAAGTTAGTCGCGGATTTAGATTTAGCAGATCACATAACCTTCATAGGCCGAATTCAATATGCAGATTTGCCTCGCTACATTTGTGTTGGTGATGTATTTGCTATGCCATCTCGTTCGCGTCTTGCGGGGTTAGAAGTCGAGGGGTTAGGAATCGTGTATCTAGAAGCTAGCGCCTGTGGCTTGCCAGTCATCGCCGGCAAGTCTGGAGGTGCACCGGATGCGGTGATTGAAGGCGAAACCGGAATCACCGTAGATGGACGAAATCTCGCAGAAATCGCTGCGGCCGTTATTTATTTATTTGATGATCCGGCTAGAGCTCGCCAGTTGGGGGAGCGTGGACGTAAATGGATTGAATCAGATTGGCGTTGGGAAATTTGGGCCAATAAGTTTACGGAGTTGCTTAAAGTAAATTAAGTCCTCGTGCTTTTGTAATTGCGCCTAATCTATTTTTGACTTGAAGTTTGCGATAGATCGCCGCCAAATGAGATTTGAAAGTCGCCTCCGAAATATAGAGAGACTTTGCCAAATCGCTATTTGTTCCAGGGGCAGAAAGTGATTGTAAAACAGTTAATTCACGGGGAGTAAGAAATGATGCTGCTTCAATATTTTGAAGCGCGCTAACGATTCCGGGGGCGCTGAAATTTTTCGGCTGGAGCAACGAGCTCCTGATTGCCGCAACAACATCGTTAATAGGAGCGGTCTTCTTAACAAATGAGCTCGCACCAGCGCGCATGGCAGCGATTAAGTGGCTTTCTTCATCGCTCATGGTCAGAACAATGATCGCCATATCTTGCGAATGTTTACGGATCCATTGCACAACATCGAGACCTGAACCGTCGGGAAGATGTAGATCAACGACTACTGCATCGGGAGATTTATGTGCGATCTGCGCAAGTGCTTCCGCACGGCTGGCTGCTTCACCACAACACAGCATGCCGGCGACTTCAATCGCTTTCTTGATCCCGGATCGAACCGATGGATGATCATCAATAAGCAAGACGCTCGGTGCTGCTAGCGCGCTCAAAGAGTTATAGCGACTCGAGTTCCTGAACTATCCGAATGACAGATGAATGCGCCACCAAGTTTTTCGGCACGTTCTTTAATTCCTATTAAACCTAAACGTGAACTTTCCAAGGTCGCACCTCCTTCGCCGTTATCGCGCACTTCTAGGTAGGTGTGATTTTCAACTTGGCTAAGATGTATTTCAATCTCGCTACCCCTAGAGTGGTTAACGCTATTTCGTAGCAGTTCCGTTGCCATTGCAGTTATCTCTAGCCCTAGCGCTGGTGCGATATCGAATTCTGCTATTTCCAGCCGGATTAGTCGTGCTCCACATATTTGAGACGCTACCTTCGTTAACTTCTCTTGAACCGAGATAGTTCCGGGCTCTCTGAGTTGGTACATCTCACGTCGCACCTTGGCTATGAGTTCGTCAACTTGAAAACGCAGAGAACGTATCCCTTTTCGCGTTTGCTCGTGCGGTTTTGTAGCAGCTAAAAGTAAATCTAGTTCGTAACCAAGTGCTACTAAATCTTGAGCTACACCGTCGTGAAGTTCGCGGGCCAGCTCAAGTCGTTGTGGGGTACTCACTTAGTAAATAGTTCGCTAATTTCTTTGGCGAATTCTTGTGCAACTACATGTCGCTTGATTGATAGTTTCGCCGTTAGTTGCCCGCCCGCGATCGTAAAGTCAGTTGGCAATATTGTGAATTTACGGATGGATTCTGCTTTGCTGACCGCTTTATTTGCTTCATCTACAGCTGTCTGCACAACGGCGATTAGGTCTGGATCTTGCGTCAAAGTGGCAATGGTCGCGCCATCTTTCTTATTGGCAACGATCCAAGTCTTTAGGGCATCTTGATCAATTGTGACCAAGGCGGCAATAAATGGTTGATTATCGCCAACAACTACACATTGGCTAACTAGAGGATGAGCGCGTAAGCGATCTTCTAGTACTGCTGGCGCAACATTCTTGCCGCCGGCGGTGACGATCAATTCCTTCTTGCGTCCAACGATAGAAAGGAAACCGTCCTCATCAATCTGACCGAGATCACCTGATTTAAACCAGCGGTCTTCTGTAAAGACTTCAGAATTGGCAGAGTCATTCTGCCAATAGCCGCGCATAACAATCGGTCCTCTAATCAAAACTTCACCATCATCTGCAATTTTGATACTTGTGCCGGGAATAGGTTTTCCAACTGTGCCAACTTTTAGCGATCCAGTGATATTCAAAGTTGCGCCAGCTGTTGTTTCAGTGAGCCCATAACCTTCGTAAATTGTCACTCCTGCACCGCGATAGAAATGTCCAAGGCGCTTTCCAAGTGGAGCTCCGCCTGAAATTGCTGCCTCTACATTTCCGCCTAAAGCAGCGCGAATCTTTGAGTAAACCAACTTGTTAAATAAAGCATGCTGCAAAGTAAGGAGCGGGTTGAATCCACGCTTATCTAAAGATTCACTGTAAGCAACAGCAACTTCGGCTGCCTTGCGGAAAATCTTGCCTTTACCTGCAGCGTCGGCCTTGGCTTCGGCGCCGTTGTAAACCTTTTCAAATATACGAGGGACAGCGAGAACGAAGGTCGGTTTAAATGATGCAAGGTCAGGCTGCAAACGTCCGACAGGATCGCTGCAATGCGCCAAGTGCAACCCAGCACGGATCGCTCCGATCTGAACCATGCGTCCAAAAACGTGTGCGACAGGCAAGAAGAGCAAAGTTGAACCATTTGCCTTTAGGAATAAATCACTTGCGCCTTCAACTACATTTCCACACTCAGATAAGAAATTGCCATGAGTTAACGCAACACCCTTTGGTTTTCCAGTTGTACCCGATGTGTAAATCAAAGTTGCCAATGTGTCAGGCAGAAGTGCGTTTCTGCGACGGTCTATTTCATCATCGCCGATATGAGCTCCAGCTTTTGCAAGGACTGAAAGGACATCTTCTGTCATCGTCCAAATATGTTTGGTATGTGATGGCAATACAGAATTTACCAATTCGCGGTGCGTTGGTGTCTCGACAATCAATCCCACAGCACCTGAGTCGCTGAGGATCCAATCAACTTGTTCGGCAGATGATGTTTCATAAATTGGAACAACACAACCACCAGCGAACCAAATTGCGAAATCTAAAATTGTCCACTCATATCTAGTGCGAGCCATAATTGCTACGCGATCGCCAATTTGAATACCTGCAGCGATTAACCCCTTCGCTGTCGCACGTACTTCAGCATCTAACTCTTGTGCGCTAACTTTCTGCCAACCATCGCCTAGTGGGCGCGACATCATTACGCGATTAGGTTCAAACCAAGCGCGTTCTGCAATCAAATTTGTGAGGTTGCCTGATGTGGCAGCAGGGACAAGGGCCGGAATTGTGATTTCGTTCATGCCCTAACGCTAGCGCGCGCCTTAGAAAAAGGGGAGAGTCTGGAATATTGATTTTTAAGGGTAACCTTTGCGCATGAGCGATTTCAGCAGTTCAACGATCACCATCGACGCACCGATTGCCGAAGTAGGAGCCACCTTATTTGCAGTTGCCACTTATCCAGAATGGTCGGGGGCTTTCAAAAAAGTCGACGTGCTGGCAACCGATGACCAGGGCCGGGCAACCAAAGCGAAATTAACTGTGGATGCTGGTGCAGTTAAAGATGTAGTCACTCTCGACTTTGACTGGAGCGCAGCGCCGGGAAAGGTCACCTTTTCACTTGATGATGCCAACATACTTACCAAGATGGATGGCGCATATTTACTAAAAAGTTTAGACGCAGATTCAACATCGGTTACTTACGAACTCTCGGTTGGATTATCAATGCCAATTCCAGCGATGATGATCGCCAAGCAAGAGAAATCAACTATTGATAGCGCTCTGAAACAACTTAAAGAACACTTAGAAGGATAACTGCGTGGCTTCCAACACCATCGGAATCGATGTCGGTGGCACCAAAGTATTAGGTGGCGTGGTTACTGAAAGTGGTGAAATATTAACCACAGCCAGGCGTGACACACCACGTGAAGGCGGCCGTGCGCTGACGCAAACAATCGCTGATGTGGCAAATGAGTTATTAAATGAATATCAAGTGGAATCAATCGGAGTCTCTGCCGCCGGATTTATCTCCTCCGACCGTGAAACTATTTTGGCAACGCCAAATATTGCAGGATGGAATGGCGTTAATTTAGATAGAGAGTTAACCCAAATTCTTAACAAGAGAATTGTTCTTGAAAACGATGCTAATGCTGCCGCGTGGGGAGAATTTAAATTTGGCGCTGGCCGCGGTCGTAGCGATTTGATGTTGTTAACTCTTGGCACCGGCGTCGGCGGTGGTTTAATTCTTGGGGGAGCACTTTTCCGTGGTGCTTTTGGAATCGGCGCAGAACTTGGACATATCAGGATTGTTCCCGAAGGACATTTATGTGGATGCGGAATACGTGGATGTCTTGAGCAATATGCATCGGGCTCAGCGCTAATGCGTCATGCCCGCGAAGCAATCAGTGCAAGCCCTGACATTGCACGCAACTTACTTGCTCGCGGCGATGGCACATTGGAAGGTTTAAAAGGAGAACACATTACGGACGCTGCGCGCGAAGGTGATTCGGTTGCACTTGCAGCATTTAATACGATGGCGGGATATCTCGGAGCAGGTATCGCATCACTTTGCGCCGTTATTGATCCATCCTGCATTGTTTTAGGCGGGGGAGTAATTGATGCAGGCGAAATTTTCCTCGGCCCAACACGCGAGGCAGCGCTACGGTTAATTCCATTTAGCGGCAAGCACCCTTACCCAGAAATCATTCCGGCAGAACTTGGAAATGGTGCAGGACTCGTAGGCGTTGCAGACCTTTCGCGAATTTAAAGCGCAACCCCGTCATCATCGCGGAAAGCGTTACCGTTCTTCCACTTTTTTAGAGCGGCGATAGCAGCGCGGAAAGTTTGAGAAATATTTTTTCTAGGAGGATTTGGTGCTACAAATTTATTGTGGTCAGCAAATTTATCGAGCTCATCTAGATATGAAGTTGGTGCAGATTCATCTAGCGATAAGCCTTCGACCATAGATTGAAATTCCATTTCAATTAACTCGCGTTCTGTGGCGTCATCTGGGCCATCTTGGCGCTTCTCTTTATCGCTCATAACTGCTGCTCCATGGTTCATATTCGCACATTCGAACCTTTAGGCGCTAAATTAGCCTAATGAACAACCTGCCGTACGGCATCTTGCGCGCTTTTCTAACGCCGTTCCTGATGATCCTCTTTCGCCCAAAGGTAAAAGGGCTACGCAATGTTCCGGGCATCGGCCCCGTGATTATCGCTTCAAACCATTTATCTTTTAGTGATTCCATATTTATGCCGCTAGTTGTTCCTCGTAAAGTTACCTTCCTTGCTAAGAGCGAGTACTTCACATCTCCTGGACCAAAAGGGCTTTTAAAGAAGCTAACTTTTATCGCACTTGGTCAAGTTCCGGTTGATCGCTCTGGTGGTCGGCGAAGTGAAGCTGCACTCATCACGGGGTTAAAAGTTCTTGCAGAAGGTAAGTGTCTAGGCATTTATCCAGAAGGAACGCGTTCTCCCGACGGCCGTCTCTATAAGGGGCGCACTGGGATCGCACGACTAGCGATTGAATCTGGAGCGCCAATCATTCCTGTTGCCATGTTCAATACTGAGAAGATTCAACCGACTGGAACGGTGGTTCCAAAAGTTATGCGTGTTGAGATGATCTTTGGCGAACCCATGTACTTCGAAGGCGACTCGACAGATTTGCTCCACTTGCGAGATGTTACTGACAAGATTATGTCTACCATCCAGGAGCTATCCGGTCAGGAATATGTTGACACGTATGCAACAAAGGCAAAGAAGAGTTCAGATGAGGATGAAGGTTAATTACTTTCTATCGCCAAGCGCTTAACTAGGTAATTACAGGTATCGCAATCGGGTCCTGCATCAGGAAGTTCGCCTTCAATCACATCAATTAAATCTGAGATAAGTGATTTAAATTGCGCTTGGTCACGAGTAACGTGTAAGTAATGTTGTGTTACACCAAAGCCATGCGCCCCATCGGCAGTTTCTGTAATTCCTGCCAGTTTCCAGATTAAAAGTCCCATACTCGAAACCGGAAAAGGCTTACCTTTATCTGGGTTTTCCAGTGCATAGGCATATGCCTCGAGTTGAGGCGCATAAAATTGGGCGTTATCGCGTTCAGAGTCAGAGACTTTGCAATCGATAATTCCGACTGAGCCATCATCATAATGAGCAAGCAGGTCGTAAATTCCAAGGATGCGCCAACGAGTCACTTTGCCATCTACTTCAATCGGTGCGCTCTTAACCCATTGTCCCCATTGCTTTACAACGCCCGGTGCGAGTGAAGGATCTAAGTCAGGCATAGCAGCGCGGCGAAAATGTTCCTCTTGTGATGTAGATAGCGGCTTTACTAAAGGAAACTGACCAGGCATCGTGATTTTAAACCAGTACTTAATCCATAAGCAGCGTTTGCATGTAGATAAACCAAAAGTTAGATCTGAAGGGGCGATAGTGTCGCGTGCAGGTGTGGCTGGTTTAACAATCTTTGAATTCATGTGGTGATTAAATCACGCACTGCTGACGCAATCACCAATAGACCCAAGATAACCATGACGATTCCACCGGTTGCTCTTAATTTTTCTAAACGACTCTCATCACTCGCAAGCCAGACGCGTGCTGTTCCAGCCAATAACCCCCACGATCCATCTGAAATAAATGCCAGGATTGAGAAGAGCGCCCCAAGTAGCAAAAGTTGCGAAGTGACATGTCCAAGATCGATATCGATAAATTGGGGGAGCACTGCGGCATAGAAAACTAGCCCTTTGGGATTTAGCGCACCAACCCAGAATCCATCGCGCGCAGATCGCCAAAATGTCGGAACAACACTTCCTTGGTTGCGCATATCTGCGGCATGAATTTTGCGGGCCCGGATTGCAGTGACGCCGAGATAAACCAAATAGCCACCACCACCCCATTGCACTGCCGAATAAGCTAAATGAGACCTTGAAAGAATTGGACCTAAACCAAATGCGACGAGCGAGGAAAGTGCGAAAGCGCCGGTCACATTTCCGGCGACTGTAAATACTGCAACTTTTCTTCCCCAAGCAATCGCACGCGCTATAACGAATAGAACACTGGGGCCAGGCGCCAAGATAATAACCATCGCTGCGATGATGTATTCAAATAATCGGCTTGGGATAACCATTTGGCAATTGTAACTGTTGGAAAATGCAGAAGGGGCGGGTTACCCCGCCCCTTCCTTACAGTGTTTTACAGATTACTTGCCTCGTGCATCAGAGATCGCATGAAGTACGCGATAACCGATAACTGCAACGAGGGTTGCATTAACGATTCCAGTAAATGTGTAATCGCCACGAGTCCATGAGTAATCAGCAATACCTATGATTAGCGCAGATGCTGCGATCAATAGGTTGGTTGAATCTGCAAAATTAACCTTAGATTCGATCCAGATGCGCGCACCTAAGACACCAATCATTCCAAAGAGCGCAGTTGAAACGCCACCAAGTGC
>CAFBOU010000003.1_pt1 | contig 28606 bp, 32 predicted proteins | sample 7269551 | NCBI WGS metagenome assembly CAFBOU01 (sample SAMEA6814126, study PRJEB35770) | freshwater metagenome | biome: Freshwater; feature: Freshwater reservoir; material: water | place: Czech Republic | collected 2017-07-26 | depth 30m m
GCCGCGACCAATTGCACTCAAAGCAATGCCTGCAACTATGCGACGTGAATGTGGGTTAAGCAGCGCCGTGAACTCTTTAAAGGGCAGTTTTGAAGCGAGCATCAGCGCAGTGTATATCTGAGACAATAACTCTTGTGTCCAATAACTTCTCATTTGAAATAAAGCACAGCGCTGCAAATTCGCTGGCTCGTGTTGGCACAGTTTCGACTCCGCACGGTGATATTCAAACGCCTGCATTTATCCCAGTTGGCACAAAAGCAACAGTTAAATCAGTATTGCCGGAAGCGATGAAGGATCTGGGTTCGCAGGCACTTCTCGCCAATGCATATCACCTGTATTTACAACCCGGACCAGAAGTTTTAGATGAGGCCGGCGGGCTAGCAAAATTCATGAATTGGGATGGTCCAACTTTTACAGATAGTGGCGGCTTTCAAGTACTTTCACTTGGCGTTGGCTTTAAGAAAGTGCTGGCGATGGATGCTAAAACTTTCCGATCCGACCAAGTTATTGCCGGCAATAAAGAACGTCTGGCTCACGTCGATGATGATGGAGTGACCTTTAAATCTCATCTTGATGGATCAATGCATCGTTTCACCGCCGAAATTTCTATGCAGATTCAACATAAAATAGGTGCCGACATAATCTTTGCCTTCGATGAGTGCACCACGTTGCACAACACCCGCCCGTATCAAGAGCTGGCGATGGAGCGAACATACGACTGGGCCATTCGTTGTCTTGATGAACATAAACGCCTAACCGAAGTCCGCAGTGATAAGCCATACCAGGCGCTCTTTGGCGTAATTCAAGGTGCGCAATATGAAGACTTGCGTAAGAAAGCAGCTGGAGATTTAGGCGCAATGTCATCTTCGGGAGTTGAATTCGATGGCTTTGGTATCGGTGGAGCACTTGATAAAGACGCTCTTGGAACAATCGTCGGTTGGGTAAATAGGACTTTGCCGGAAAATAAGCCGAAGCATTTACTTGGCATCGGAGCACCCGAAGATTTATTTGTTGGCGTTGAAAATGGTGTGGATACCTTTGATTGTGTTTTGGCATCTCGCATTGCACGAAGCGGTGCGGTCTACACATCGACCGGGCGAATCAATATTGCTAATGCTCCATATATCCGCGACTTCAACCCGATTGATGAAAACTGCGATTGTTACACCTGCAAAAATTTCACACGAGCTTACCTTTGCCACTTATTCCGCGGAAAAGAAATGGTCGCCGCTACCTTGGCAACTATCCACAACGAAAGATATATCGTGCGCTTAGTCGATCAGATGCGCCAAGCGCTACTGGACGGAAACTTTAAAGAGATGAAAGATGAGTTTTTGGGGCGCTACACACATCGTTCTGGCCAATCACGAGATTAATTAATAGCCAGTTCCCCACTTAGCTTTAAAGTCTGCAACGCTCATCTCGTATATATTTTCTGGACCATCTATCTCATCCAACTGCTGGCCCTTTAATTCAAAGCCAAAATATTTTATGACTGAAATAGACGGACCATTTTCAGGGCTAACGGTGTAACGCAAAGTGCGAACCTCTGGAAAGCCAACTACCCATCGCCACATGCCCAGCAACGCTTCTCGCGCAAAGCCTTGGTTTTGATAATCTGATTCGATCCCAAGTCCGATCTCCATCATGCCATCCCAATCAGGTGCGCCATGAAAACTTGTACTACCAATTACTTCACGATTTTCTTTTAAGACAATCCAGCGAACAAACCATTTATTGCACTCAGGATCCGCCTTAACCTGAGGCACTCGCCAAGCTAAAGGACCTTGGAAATCGACGAGATTCCGCAACGGATTTGTAAAGTCTGCTCCATTTAAAGCAAGCACATCACTTCGTTCTTCGAAGAGCTGAATTAAATGATCGCCGCGAATGTGATGAAGTTCTAAACGTTCTGTTTCGATAACCGGTTGTTGCACGTGCAATTACTTGCCGCCAACTTTGGGTAGATGCCAATCAAATTTGATGGAGAGCTCACGAACTAAAATTACTACCAAGCTGCCAAGTGCAACTGAAATCAATTCATTAACTCCATAAAAATCACAACTCACATAAACCAGTGATCCTGCCAGACAAGATGTTCCAATAGTTTCGCGGTGCAATAAAACTGGTTCTACCTGGCAGAGCACATCGCGCAACAGGCCACCGGTAACGGCGCCGATTAATCCGAGGATTACCGCCGATGCAAATGGTGCACCTTGCGTTAATGCAAACTGCGCGCCCGATACTGAACATACTGCCAATCCAATGGTGTCCAGACCTAATACAAAACGTCCCACCGGTGTTGTGCGCTTAATACTTAAGGTGATTACAACTGCCAGTAAAACCCCAAGAAATAACCAACCATGTAATACCCAAGGCGGACGCTGGCCCAATAAAATATTGCGGAAAGTGCCACCGGCTAAAGATGCAATCGCTGCGATAAATGCAATGCCGCCGTAATCCAAACCTTTATTTGCTGCAATCCGGGCACCAACCAGAGCAAAGGCAAAGGTGCCAGCTAAATCAAGGAGGTTAACCAGCAGATCTAAATCCATGGGTTGAGTATAAGCCCAGCACTTTTCTCAAAGGATATAAAGATTTCTGGCCTTGGCTACCGCTTCATCACGACCACCAGCACCAATTTTGCGATAAATATTCTTTAAGTGAGTTTTCATCGTGTTCTGCGAAATATGAAGGGTCGTACCGATGGAGCTGATTGGTTTACCCGTAGCTAAATGGCGCAATATCTCTAGTTCCCGTTTAGTCAGCGCGGCAGTCAGGCCAACTAAATTTTCGCTTCTTGATTTCAAACGTGCCGTAATTCTTGATGCTAAATCTTCCAAATACACGGTTGGCTTTTCCCCAGCAATACGAATAATCAAATTTAGCATCGATGAATCTTGGCGCAGGAAAGTTTCTTTCGCACCAACTCGGGCACCAATCTCCAGAGCTTTACGCATCGCATCTAAAGCAATCTTTTCGCGATCTATATTTTCCTCGGCTACTGCCATATGCTTGTAAATTTGCTCTTTCGGATTTTGCTCGGGCAGATTTGCAACTATATAAGCCGCAGGCTTCTTTCCAGATTCAAATTCGTGAATAGCCTTGATACGTTCTACAACGAGAAAACTAGGTAACCTATTAAGCAAAATACCAACTCGATCCCAATCTTTCATGGTGTATCTAATAAAGATTTCTGTTAAATCGCAGTAAGTTTCTAAACCATTTTTAAAAGTTAAAGCAGAAGCGCGTTCGCGTTCGCTGCGCACGATATCCAAGGCAGGTGTGGAGTTACCTGCCATCGCCAAATCCCGAGCTAAGAAACCCTCTGCTATAAATACCCAGATATATTGTTTCCAAGTATCGGCCCAATTGCGCAACTGTTCAAAAACTTTCTGAGATTCTTCTATCTGCGAGAATTCCAAAAGACAGCGCGCTTTCACGTATAGCGCGTCAAGAGGGCCGAATATTCCAGTAAAACCATCACGTTCAGATTGTGCAATTACATTGTTGGCGATGACATAGGCATCTTTGTATTCCCCATTATTTAAAAGCGCGCATGCATCAATAGCGCTCATGAAATAAACTGCCATAGAACTAGAATCAGACTCTGCTAGTTGAGTTGCCTGCTTTCTAATTTCATCTAGTTTGTTGGAGTTGTCATAGATAATTTCCTTTGCAGCCGCAACTCGCAATATTGATAATTTATCGATAGCTGCTAGATCTAATTCGCTAGCGCTTGCTCCTAGGACTCTAGAGATGTTGGCTTCCAAGTTCTCCGTCAAACCAGTGGCAAAATCTATGTATACGCAGACCGCGGAAACAAACTTTTCTAAGAACTCTTCCATGTTCGTTCCGCGCGAAGTAAAGAGCATCTCGGCGATCAAGCTCTGTGCGTTTGAATATTGAAAGTCTGCAGTCAATCCCATTAATTCCACTGTCTGCCGTTTCAATTGTCCTGTCGGTGTTGCATCACCAACTAAATCGGCCATACGTAACAAGTCTCTTCCGCGACCAATGGCAATCAATTGCCGCATGCCTTGTCTAAATAGGCTTCTGTAACTTGATTGATCTCCGGAGAACTTGGCATGGCCTAAAGCCTTTAAGTAAGAGCCACGATCTGCAAAATGCTTACTGAGCCGGTGGTGGATTTCGCGAAGTTCTTTATCCGGAATAACCGGCGAGTAATTCAAACCAGCACGTACTACGGGGTTAAAGGAATATTTGTTTATTGGTTCACTGCTGTACTTTATGAAAAGTGAATCTTTGGCAAAACTATTTAATTTACCCAATGAGAAATTATCTTGCAGAATAGTCTCCGCCTCATCAATAGAGAATTCATCTACAACAGCCAAGGCCTCAAGTATTTTTCGTTCGGCAGGTTTTAGGGTCGAAAGTAAGTCTTCGACTAATCTGTTGAGTTGATCTGAGCTACCCGCTGATGAGGGAGATAGCGCGGAAGATTCCCATCCTCGTGAAATGTTATTTAAAATTAGTTGTACACCTGCTGGCCAGCCATTAACACTCTTTAGGGCCTGTTGTGTTGCGGCGTCATTGAGATTAACTCCTGCAATTGACGCAGCAAGCACAATTTCTTCATTGGTGAATTCTAATTTGTTTGTGTCGATTACCGTAAGGTTCGGTAGTTCCTTTAGCTGGACAAAGATCTCAGAAGCAATGATTCTTCGTATCAATATAGCATGTAAGTTTTTCGGCATGGTAGAGAAGAAATGTTTTGCAAATGGCGCAGTATTTGTATTACTTACCCGATTATCGTCAAAAACTAATACAAAATTTTTCTCTTGTTCACCAATTTCTGTAAGTACATTCGTCAAGAAGTTTTCAATTGTTATATCTAGATTAACTGAAAACCATGATCCAAATTCGGGGATTAAATTTCGGATCGATTGCATAAAATTGCAAGTGAAAGATTTTGTATCATCGGAATCTCCGAAACTTACCCAGATGACTGGATGTTCTATCGAAGTAATGTATTCAGCGACTAGCGAAGTTTTTCCGTATCCAGCAGGTGCTGCAATTAAAGTTACGCCATCGCGATTTACATTTACATCTGCAAGAATTGATTTGCGAGAGATGAAATTTGGCGGCAGAACTGGTGGCAGCGTGCGTGAAAGATCGGCACCAGAGATCACCCCTGGTCGCGCTACCCCTAGTTTGGCCACGCCTAAGGGTGAGGCATCAAGGATGGTTCTGGCTAGTAAAAATCACCCTATAGGGGTGAGATAAACAGGTGAACTTAAAGGCTAGCGAAAGCTTCTTCTAGAACGCCGAGGGCATCTTTTAAGAGTTCATCGGAGATAACCAATGGTGGCAAGAAGCGGATGACGTTGCCGTAAGAACCGGCGGTCAAGATTAAGACGCCTTTGCTTTGGCAGTACTTAATTACTGTCGCCATTGCAGTTGGATTTGGGGTCTTGGTACCGGCTTCAACAAGTTCTATCGCTTGCATCGCACCGCGTCCACGAACTTCACCGATTATCGAATACTTTGCAGCAAGTGCGTTTAGTGAAGTGCTCAAGATCTTTCCAAGATGAGCTGCGCGTTCTACCAACTTTTCTTCTTCAATTGTCGCAATCGCACCAAGTGCGGCAGCGCAAGCGATTGGATTGCCGCCATATGTTCCACCAAGTCCACCAACATGTGATGAATCCATAATTTCAGCGCGCGCAGTGACTGCGGCTAGTGGCAGACCACCAGCAATTCCCTTAGCGGTAACAATCATATCTGGAACAACATTTTCATCCTCGCAAGCAAACATTTTTCCAGTGCGTGCAAAGCCAGTCTGAACTTCATCTGCAATAAATACGATGCCATTTGCGGTAGCAAATTTAGAAAGCCCTGGAAGGAATCCCTTAGGAGGAACTATAAAGCCGCCTTCGCCTTGAATTGGCTCGATCAAAATTGCGGCTACGTTATGTGCGCCAACTTCTTTCTCGATTTTTGACGTAACCATTTCCAAGAAATCTTCCGCCATTGTTGCCAGATTGCCTTCGTAATGGAAGGAATATGGCATTGGCATGCGATAAATCTCATTGGCAAAAGGCCCGTAACCTTCTTTATATGGAACGTTCTTTGCAGTTAGCGCCATCGTTAAATTAGTGCGGCCGTGATAAGCATGTTCAAAGACAATTACTGCCGGGCGTTTAGTGGCATGGCGCGCGATCTTGATTGCGTTTTCAACCGCTTCGGCACCTGAGTTTTGCAAAATTGATTTCTTTTTAAATGTGCCGGGTGTAATTCGGTTCAGTGCTTCGCAGACTTCTACATACCCCATGTAAGGAGCTGTCGTGAAGTTGGTATGAGTAAAAGCTTGCACCGCTTCGATGACACGTTCTACAACGCGAGGCGCAGCATTTCCGACATTTACTACGCCGATACCGGCACCTAAATCAATAATTCGATTGCCATCAACGTCTTGCAAGATAGCGCCTTCGCCACGTTCGATAAATGCGGGGATTGCCATGCCAAGACCTGCAGATACCGCTTCTTTACGTCGCGCAATTAATTCAAGCGATTTTGGCCCTGGGATTGCTGTAGCCAAGTGACGTGATTGCGGAAGAGGGTCCTTTGAGGTCATGGTTAAATTATAGAGCCATCGTTTTAATATCTACACCATGACAAGTTAGGCTCAGCGAGTGAAGATTAAATCTGAACTACGAAGTAGCGCTCCGCTCCTTGACGCTTACCTTTCTTACTTCGAAGGCGCTCACACCCCTTTCACAATTCCTGGGCACAAGCAGAGAGCTTCTAAGATTGATCAAGGGCTCGGCGCCGTGGTCGATACTGATATTCCACTTTATGGTGGCTTAGATGAAATCAAGTTAACTAATCAAGTTTTAAAGGCATCAGAATCACTTGCTGCGCAATTGTGGGGCGCAGACTTTGCAAGATTCTCCACTGGTGGATCAACTCATGCCAATCAAGCGGTAATCCTGGCACTTGGTAAACCTGGCGATAAAGTCGCGTTAAGTCGCACTGCCCATCGTTCTGTTCTGAGCGCTCTCGTTCTCGCAGGACTGGAACCAATCTGGCTAACCCCCGAAATAGATTTAGCGACTGGAGTACCGCTCGGAATTCCGATGTCAGAGCTAGAACGTGCGATCGCTGAAAAACCAATCGCGCTTTTGCTGACCGAACCAGGTTATTTAGGAACAATCTCTGATCTGTCACCGCTCATTAAGAAAGCTCACGAGCACTCGATACCCGTAATTGTAGATGCCGCTTGGGGCGGACACTTTGGTTTTCATCCGGACTTACCCAAACATGTAATGCAACTTGGAGCCGATGCGCTGATTACTAGTGTTCATAAAGCGCTTCCTGGTTACAGCGCATCAGCGCTTTTACTTACGCGCACTAATTTGCTTAACGCCGACCGATTAGAACAGAGCTTTGAAACTACTCACACAACTTCTCCTGCAGGTGCACCGTTGGCATCTATAGATGCAGTCCGCGCTTTATTGCAGACCCGCGGCGAAGAACTTCTGGGTTCATTAATTGCAAATATCGCCGAATTTAAAGCGCTTGTGCAGGCTGATTTCGAACTCCCAATCTTTTTAAATGCCAGCGATTTTCCCGCCGGACGCTTTGACCCAGCCAAGATTGTTCTGCGGGCCAATCAATTAGGCGCATCAGGAGTTGAAATCGAAGAAGCGCTAATTAAAAGCGGTATCCGAGTAGAAATGGCTGACCGCGATACCTTGGTATTTCTGGCTACCTTGGCTGACACCAAAGAAGATTTCAAAAAGTTAGCGGATGTGTTAATCGCTATTTTGAAGAAAGTTGCCAACACACCACGCCCAAGTGCTACTGCGCTCAGCTGGTCAGTAATCCCCCAAGTTTCCATATCAATGCGTGATGCCTACTTTGCCGATACCCAACTGGTTAGTGCGCACGATGCAATCGGCAGAACATCCGCTGATTTAATCGCGCCTTATCCCCCAGGTGTTGCCGTTGTTGCCCCTGGCGAAGTCTTAACAGAACAAATTGTCAACGGCTTAATTACTTCGCAAAAGGCTGGTGTACGAATCGCTTATGCAACCGATCCAACGCTCGCAAATTTCCGGGTAGTCAGCCTTCGTTAGCAAATTTCTTTAGCGCATCTCCTGAAAGTCTAAATACCGTCCACTCGTCCATGGCAACTGCGCCGAGTGATTTGTAGAAATCAATTGATGGCTTATTCCAATCGAGAACCCACCATTGGAATCGCTCATATCCGCGTTCAATACAAAGTTGCGCCAGAACTTTCATAAAACCTTTACCGATTCCGTGTCCACGAAATTCGGGTTGGACAAATAAATCTTCCAAGTAAATGCCTGGCTTGCCGAGCCATGTCGAGTAATTTAAAAACCAGAGCGCGATCCCAACAATTTTTCCATCAACTTCAGCTACATGACAGAACGCAACCGGGCTGCTGTTGAAAAGTGAAGAATTGATTTGTGCGATTGTGGCAACCATTTGTTCTGGCGCTTTTTCATAAACCGCCAGCTCATAAATCAATCTATGAATATCCTCGGCATCGGCCGGCTGTGCCAAACGAATCTGCATGAAACGAGTTTAGGGGAAAGAAAAACGGCCAGGTTTCCCTGGCCGTTCTCCCCTCGTGGATAGGTTGAAAATTAACCGATCTTTGCTACCTGAGCTTGTGACTTCTTAAGCAAGTCACCGTCGATAACGCTAAAGCCAAGTGCTGCACCTTTATCAAGTGAGCAAGCTGGACTCAAGACAAAGTTGGCAAATGACTTAACAGCAGCGGCCTTTGCCTTATCTGGGTACTTAGTATCGGCAAGAAGGTAGGAAACGATACCTAGTGGGTATGCGCCCTTCTCGGTAGTTGCATAGTCATAAGTAAGCCAACCATTTGCATCCTGTGATGCTGAGGCAAGGAAGGCACCTACGCCAGCAGATGCCGGTTCAACTGAGTTTCCTGCAGGATTAATGACGCTAGCTATCTTCAACTTATTGGCAGTTGCATAGTTAACTTCAGCATATGTAATTGAGTATGGAGTCTTGCCAGCAAGTTGTGCAACACCAGTTGATGATGCAGCGCCAACAACACGTCCTAAGTTCGCAGTGTCATTGATATTTCCAGGGAAAGAATCCTTGAACACTTTGTTCTTTGATTTTGTCCAAACTGATGGCGCAGACTTATTTAGGTAATTTGTGAAGTTTTCAGATGTACCTGAAGAGTCTGAGCGGTAAATAACCTTGATTGGCTTATTTGGAAGGCTGTATGAAGTAGTTGTCGGAACTGAACGAGCGATTATTGGATCGCCATTTTTATCCTTGACTATAACTCCGCCTTTGGTCTTGTAAGTAATTTTGTTATATGGGCGGTTGTTATCAGCAACAATGGCTGGATCATCCCAACGAGTAATTGTTCCAGCAAAAATACCCGCAATTGTCTTTGCAGAAAGTGAAAGAGTTTTACGTGATGGCAAGTTGTGAAGAACTGCAATTGGCGCTGCAACCAGTGGCACGTGAATCAGCGTTGAGCGCTTTGTTGTGGCTGTGTATGCGCCATCACTCATCCAAAAATCACCAAGTGACTTGTCAGAGTTAGCCTGACCTGTTCCTGAGCTAGATGATGCATAAACATATGTGTGGCCTGAACCAGATGATGCAAATGGCGCTTTGCAAGCTTCGATAAGAAGCGCTGGGAATGATGCGCCAGAACCCTGAAGATCAACTGCGTGAGCTGGTGTCGAGGCGACCAACCCGAAAACAAGTGCTACTGCTGCAGATTTTGCGAGCATTGAAACTTTCATTAATTTCCCCTTGTTAGATATAGGTGTCGTACAAGGGCAAAGATAGGAAGCGAGGGTTAATTAACCAACCATGGATGGCAAACGTTTATCAACATTTAGATGAACAGCAGGTAACGCTTATCCGAAACGACCAGTGACGTAATTTTCAGTCCGTTGATCCTTAGGCTGAGAAAAAATCTCGCTGGTGCGCGCTACTTCGATCATGTGACCGGGTCCGCCCTCAGATAAGAAGAAAGCGGTGTAATCCGATACACGGGCCGCTTGCTGCATATTGTGAGTCACAATAACGATCGTCATCGTGTCTGATAATTCACGAATTGTGTCTTCGATTCTTAAGGTCGATCCCGGGTCGAGCGCCGAGCATGGTTCGTCCATCAATAAAACTTGCGGACGCACGGCAAGCGCGCGAGCAATACACAGTCTTTGCTGTTGACCACCTGATAGCGCTCCGCCGTGGGTATCAAGACGATCCTTTACCTCTGTCCAAAGTCCAGCACGTATTAGACACTCCTCAAGGAGATCATCTTTATTGTCTACTTTAAGTTGGGCTAACTTCAATCCAGAGAGAACATTTTCACCAATTGTCATAGATGGAAATGGATTTGGCTTCTGAAAAACCATTCCGATTTGCAAGCGAATCTTGGTGACATCAACGCCAGGAGCGTAAACATCTTTACCGTCTAGCAAAACTTCTCCTGCCATCGCAGCGCCCGGGATAAATTCGTGCATCCGGTTTATCGTGCGAATAAATGTAGATTTTCCGCAACCAGAAGGGCCAATCAAAGCTGTTACCGATCCGGCTGTGAAATCAAGGTTGATATCTGAAAGGACATGGTTCTTACCGAACCAGGCATGTATGCCACGCGTTTCGAGTCCAGTGCCTTGTGCGCGTTGGCTTTCGGTGCGCTGCGGATTAGCGCTTGCGACACTTGATAATGAACTGGGTTGGACCGAGGTTGTCATTGTTTTACCGCTTTCCTGATTAGCATTTTCATTGGCATTTAAGTTCATCGTCGTGCAACGTTTCTTGAAGACAGTGTGCGAGCAAGAGTAAATAGGATCAGGATTATCAGAACTAGAACTAATAATCCAGCCCATGCCCTGGTGATTGCCTCTGGAGAGCCCGCATTAAAAGATTTCCAAATGTAATAAGGCAAGGATCCCAATGGCCCGCTAAAAGCATTTGGGTTAACTTTGTCGCCACCACCGGTTAAGAGCAATATTGGTGCAGTCTCACCAGCGATACGTGCGACACCAAGAATCATTGCAGTAATTAACCCGCTACGTGCCGCGGGAAGAACAATCATTGCAACCGTGCGCCATTGCGTTCCACCAAGTGCGGTACCGGCTTCGCGCAAATCATTCGGTATCAACAATAAAACTTCTTCAGACGTGCGCGCAACAGTTGGGATCATCAAAATAGTTAACGCAAGTGCGCCCATAAGCCCTGAGTAATTTTTAGCTATTGGATACAAGACTGCCGAAAGGATAAAGAGTCCGGCCACGATTGATGGCACTCCACTCATTGCTTGAACCAAAAAGCGAATTGGACCAGAAAATTTTCCGCGTATCTCTGTTAAATACAGGGCAGTTAAAATTCCTAAGGGAACGCTCATTATCAGCGCAAGAAGTACCAAAGTTAACGTTCCGGTGATCGCGTGAAGTAAGCCACCGTTTTCAATTGGATCAGTCGGGGTTGCCATCGACATATCATGGGTGAAGAGACCTAAATGAATGCCGGGAAGTCCGTTTTTCAAAACCGTTCCTAAAATACTAACAATTGGAATGACTGTCATGACCGCGCCCAGCGCTACAAAAGATTTTATAAATGCATCTTTAGCAGCAGGAATTCCAAGTGATACAAGAGCAAAAAGGGAGGTAATAAAGGCGTATGCAACGAAGAAGGTGAAGGCGTATCCCAATTTACCTTTCATCGGAGTTATGGCGACTACGACGTATGCGGACAAGATTGCTACTAGAAAAAAGGATAAGTTCCTTAGATAATCGATTGGTTTCTTCGCCCAAGGTTTTGTTGGCACCGCAGTGGAATGAGTCATTATTTCCCTGACTTCCCCGTGCGCTTAACAATAAAATTAGCAGCAGCATTAACGATCAATGTCAGAAGGAAGAGAACTAGACCTGCCGCCATTAAAGCTTTTATTTCATATGGGCTAGCATCGCCGAATTTCAAAATAATAAGCGAAGCTACGTTGCCACCTGCACCAAGTAAAATATGCCAGTTGATTTGGAAGACAACATTGAGCACTGTATAAACGGCAACTGTTTCACCCATTGCACGTCCAAGGCCTAACATCGCGCCGCCGATTACTCCACTTCGACCATATGGAATTACTACTGCTTTAATCATCGCCCAACGGGTTGCACCTAAAGCAAATGCAGCCTGGATGCGATCTAAGGGTGCTTGTGCAAAAACTTCACGTGATACAGATGTAATGATGGGAATAATCATGATTGCCAGAACTACGCCGGCAACAAATGGTGATCTGGTGAAAAAATAAGGATTTACTTCAAATACTGGAATCCAACCTAAATACCTATTTATAAGTTTTGCCCAATACTCAACGCTCGGCATCAAGACCAAAAATCCCCAGATACCGAAGAGAATCGACGGAAACGCCGCCATCATGTCGATTATCGAAATCAGGATTTTCTTCATCCAATTTGGAGCATAAAAATTAAGAAATAGCGCTGAAAAAACAGATACAGGGACTGCGATAACAACGGCTACTAGTGAGCAAAGCATTGTTCCGACAAGCATGGCGGCGAGCCCAAAATGGCTATCAATTACATTTCCTGCATCATCGGTTGAAATAGACCAATCTGCAGATGTAATAAATTTCAATCCTTCAGATTTTAATACTTCATACCCGCTATAGGCCAAGAAAAATGCGATTAGGCCCAGAATTACAAGTGAAGAAAGCCCACCAGCAGTAACTATCCTGCGAAAGACTTTATCCGAACGACGTGGTTCGGTAGTTATCTCACGTGGTGCAGGAATTGAAACTGTTGGCGTTGACATTATTTAGGCGAAAGTTCCAGTAACCAAGAAATAAACGCGGCGCGAGACAGATACCGCGTGGTCTGCGAATCGTTCGTAATAACGTCCAAGGAGAGTCAGATCAATCGCTGATTCGACTCCATGCTTCCAAGACGGATCTACTAAAGTTCCGATTAATTGACGATGCAATTTATCCATTTCATCATCATCGCGTTCAACTTCTAGTGACATCACTGTGTCGCGAGTTGCAATTACAACACCTGTCTTGGTTGCAATTTTCTCTGCAGCGGTACCCATCGCTTGAAACATGGGATGGAGTTCTGCCGGAACTGCTCCTCCTGGATGGCGAAGGCGTGCAATCTTGGCAACGTGATGGGACATATCTCCCATTCGCTCCAAATCAGCCGACATACGTAACGCGGTTACGAGCGCGCGCAGATCTGATGCAACCGGTTGTTGCCTTGCAATGATGTCGATGATGCGAGCATCTAATTCATGTTGGAAGGTGTCGATGTGATCATCGGTTGCGATTACTTCTTCTGCCAGCTTTAAATCTGCAGAAAGTATTGCGGTAGTCGCCTTAGAAATAGAAGCGGAGACCATCTGGGTTAGATCAACAAGCGATTGTGAAACACCGTCTAGCTCATCTTGGAATACGGATCGGATAAGTGCCATGGATGCACCGTATTTGGGGCGTATGAATAGATCCCGTCTGGAAAGTGAACGGAAGGTAAACAGAGATTTCGAGGCGCTAGAGTTGGAGCCATGAGGCTGCGCCGCAACTCTGAAAATGAGGAGCAAGACCGCGCCCTGCCACACCTATTAATCAGCGCCCTATCCCAGCTAGATGGGGCCTCAATGATCCTGGCGCCCGGAGATATACCTATCTATCAGAACGAGGCGATCGATCAGCTTGGAATATTGAAAGATAACCGAATTGAAAGCCAGGAACTTTTAGCCTTGATCCGGGTTGTCCGCCGCACCGAGAGTAAACAAGAAGGCGCAATTGAATTTGCGAGGGGGCCAATTGGTGAAGGCAAGCATGAGCTCACGGTAAATGTCATCCCGCTTTCTCAAGATAATTTAGTGCTTGTTCTCTTGAGTGATGAGAGTGAAGCCCAAAGAGTGCATGAAGTTCGCCGAGATTTTGTCGCCAATATTTCGCATGAATTAAAGACGCCGATTGGAGCACTCTCACTTTTAAGCGAAGCGGTGCTTGGCGCCAAAGACGATCCAGAATCTGTTAAGAAATTCGCAACACGTATGCAATCTGAAGCCAAACGTTTAACTGATTTGGTTCAAGAGATCATCCAACTCTCTCGCGTTCAAGATAGTGATCCACTGAAGATCGCGCAAGAATTCGGTGTCAATGATTTGATCAAGGAAGCCATAGACCAATGCAGGACAACTGCTGATGCCCGAAAAATCTCAGTTAATTTCGCTGAATCCATAGATTGTGAAGTTAAAGGAGATCGCGAGCAATTGATCATGGCTATCCATAATTTAGTAGAGAATGCCATCAATTACTCACCCGAAGGCACGACGGTTTCTATTACTTCAAAAGTAGAAAACTCGATCGTTAATATCATGATTACAGATCAAGGTATCGGAATACCAGAATCTGACATAGAAAGAATTTTCGAACGTTTTTACCGAGTAGACCCAGCTAGATCAAGACAGACAGGCGGAACTGGACTTGGGCTTTCTATAGTAAAACATGTGATTAATAAGCACGGTGGGGAAATTACTGTGTGGAGCTCGGAGAATGTAGGCAGTACATTCTCCATTAGGTTGCCTATCTTGACTAATGAATTAGAGAATGGTGAAGTCACTTGACACATATTTTGATTGTTGAAGACGAAGTTTCTTTCTCTGAAGCGCTTGCATTCTTGTTAGGAAAAGAAGGCTTCAAAGTAACAGTTGCTGAAAATGGCCGAGAAGCAATAGAAAAATTTGATGCCTACGGGGCTGATTTGATCCTGCTTGATTTGATGATCCCTGAAGTCTCAGGCACTGAGGTTTGCAGAATAATCCGCACTAAATCTCAAGTACCGATAATTATGTTGACAGCAAAAGATGCTGAAATCGATAAAGTCGTTGGTTTAGAACTTGGTGCAGACGATTATGTGATTAAGCCATACTCTTCTCGCGAATTACTTGCCCGCATTAAGGCGGTCCTGCGCAGAAATTCAAACATCAGCGAGGAATCCCCTGAATCAGCAGTTTTAAACTCTGGCCCTATCCGTATGGATATAGATAAGCATCAGGTTTCTATAAATGGAAATGCAATCTCGCTTCCACTTAAAGAATTTGAACTATTGGAATTCCTACTTCGGAATTCTGGAAGAGTGCTAACCCGTAATCAACTGATAGATCGAGTTTGGGGAAATGATTACTTTGGCGACACCAAGACGCTAGATGTCCATATCAAACGTCTGCGTGCCAAGATTGAATCAGATCCAGCGAATCCAACGATTATTCACACAATTCGCGGACTCGGCTACAAACTCGAAATTTAACGCCCTAGCAAGTTGTCAGTAAATGAATTACCAAACTTATTTGTCGGATCCAACTGAGTTAATAACTTAGTAAAATCACTTACCTTAGGCATGACAGATTTGAAGTGCTCCGGGCTTGCCGAAAATACCTTTCCTAAATGCGGGCGGTATTTAAAGGGCGCAAGTACTGCTTCCACAACTTTAACCATTTCGTAGACAGCATCGACTTTCTTCCATGTGAAGTGAATTCCGATTGAATCGCGTTGATAATGCGGGCTCATCCATAAGTTATCTGCAGCGATTGCGCGAATTTCAGTAACCCATAAAATTTCATTTATTTGTGGAGCAATTTTCTCAAGCGCTGCAATCGCAGCCGGGGCATCCTTGCGATCGACAAAGAATTCACTTTGAATCTCATCGCCAGCACTTGGTGTGAACTCCATCTTAAAATGTGGCAATCGCAAATGCCAAGGTCCACTTAACGCCATTTGTTCGGTACATGGCTCAGGATTCAATCCTGGAAGCGGGTGGCGATTAGATGTAGCTGGATATGCTTCAAATAAACCTGATGGCGCTTTATTGCCGCTTCTAAACTTCGCCCAGACTTCTCCCCCACCAGCTGCTGCCCATGTAGTGAAGTAACTAACGCTGTAAGCCAAAGACATTATCTCGTCAATGTTGGCTGCATAAGTTTCGCGCGACATGCCACGATAAACAGTCTGCTCAATATTAAATGTTGGCTCAATCGCTAAATCAACAGTCGTAACAATTCCAACCAAACCTAAACCGACTACATAACCCGAAAAATCTGGATCTTCTGAAGTAATCTCCTTAACATTTCCATCCGGCAGAACTACCTGTAATCCTCGGACCGCGGTAGCTAAATTCCCATTTCCAACGCCAGATCCATGCGTCGCCGTTGCAATTGCTCCTGCCACAGAAATATGTGGCAGAGAAGCCATGTTATGTATCGCCCAGCCGCGTTCATGCAGCGCAATCGCGAGAGTTCCATATTTCATTCCTGCTGGCACGCTAACGATCGCACGATCTTTATCGATGACAATATCTTGCGGCATATTTTCCAAAGTGACTGAAACCGAATTTGTGTCGGCGATTGCATTAAAGCAATGGGCGCTGCCGCGTGCTCTGATCTTCGATTCCTTCGCAACTAAACTTGCCAATTCTTCGACAGTTGCTGGCGAATAAGTATGTGAATCCTGAAAAGTTACAATTCCCGCCCAATTCTTCATTACCCAATAACTCCTGTCGCTAGTCCCACCAGAACTAGGGTACCTAAGGCAATCCGATAGTAAATAAATGGAGCAAAGCTCTTCGTAATTACATATCTCAATAACCAAGCGATTACCGCATAACCAATAACAAAGGCGATCACCGTTGCTACTAAAGTTTGAGGCAAGGTAAATACCTGGCTTGTGGCATCTTCGCCAAGTGCGCCCTTCAGTTCATACAGCCCGCTACCAAACACTGCGGGAAGTGCTAATAAAAAGGAGTAACGAAGCGCTGCTTCGCGGCTGTAACCAAGGAAGCGCCCCATTGCGATAGTTGCACCAGATCTTGATACACCCGGCACCAGCGCTAAAGATTGGGCTAGACCATAGAGAATTCCATGTGCAGGAGTTAGTTGATGCAACTCACGCTCGACCTTGCCGTACTTATCTGCGAGTCCGAGAATTACACCAAAGATAATCATTACTGATGCAATTAACCAAAGCGCGCGGAAATCATTCTTAATTACATCTTGACCCAAATAACCGAGCGCAACAATTGGAAGTGAGCCAACAATAATTAGCCAGCCCATACGAGCATCACGCGTTTCGGCGCTTTCTAAGTGGCGGCGCGAAATCTGATTCAGCCATGCTTTAACAATTCTGAGTATGTCGCTTCTAAAGTAGATCAAAACAGCAAGTTCAGTACCAATTTGAGTGATTGCGGTAAATGTTGCGCCAGGATCTTGATTGGTACCAAATAACTCGCCCGCAATGCGAATATGAGCGCTGGATGAGATTGGCAGAAACTCAGTAAGGCCTTGCAAAATTCCTAGAAATATAGCTTCTAGCATCAAATCCTCTTCCTGATTTAAGCAATTGCACAGTCATCAACCTCTCAAACAATACACTTAATTCATTATGAGTTTGGGATTAGTGCTTCTATTAATCTTGATCGGATTCCTGATCGGGCTTTCCAAGACCGCTATTGGCGGGATCGGCATGATCAATGCTGCTTTATTAGCAACTATTTTGCCAGCAAAAGAATCGACTGGAGTGATGCTTGTCTTGCTCATAACAGGTGACTTATTTGCAATTGGTGTCTACAAGAAGCACGTTGAATGGAAAGTTCTGCAAAAACTCATTTGGCCTGTGATCGCCGGAGTTTTATTCGGAGCATATTTCTTATCTCATTCAACTGATCTCTCACTTAAAAGAACCATTGGCTGGATTGTTTTAATACTTGTAGTTCTCTATCCAATTAGTCAACGACTGCAGCGTCAAGATATTGATATCAGCGTGAAATACCCAAAGCCATTACGGAATGTATTGGGATCTATGGCTGGTTTTATGAGTATGGTTGCAAATGCTGGTGGTCCGCCGATGAGTATTTACCTACTTCTGCGAAGAAATTCAGTTATGAACTTCCTAGGCAACACCGCTTGGTTCTTCTTTGCAATAAACCTATTCAAATTGCCATTTACATTGGGACTTGGTCTCTTAGATTTTCATTCATTTCATTACATTTTCCCCGCTTTGCCCGCGGTTCCGGTTGGTGCGATTGCCGGCCGGAAATTAATTTCAAGAATCAACCTTGATCTCTTTCAGAACATAACCCTTGTAACCGCAGCTGCGGCTGGCTTAAATTTAATTCTTAGATAGCCAGTGCACTTCTAAATAGTCTTTGCAAAAGACAAGTAGTCATGGCCAACACCCTCTTCGATAAAAAGATTCTTTTGCGTTCCTTCAAAGTTCCAACCAGCTTTTTCAAACGCTCTGCGCATAGCAATATTTGAGATCTCAGTTGAGCCTTCTAGCCGATGAAAGTTGTTCACTTTCGCCCAATCCCAAGCCAACTCAAGTGCTTTCGTTCCAGCACCTTTTCCTTGTGCTGCGACAGCAATATCAATTCCAATATGGGCCACTCCATCTGGCATTGTTCTATCACAATGGCGAAGTTGCACATCCCCGATTAATTCGCCGTCATTATCAAGAGCTAGATGCATGTAATGATCAATCCATTTTCCTGCCCCATCGAAGCGAACCTTAAAGCGAAGCTTGGCGTCAGGAGTTTCCAGCCCACGTACTTGGCAGGCACGCTCAAACTCTTCTTCCTTATATGGGCGAAGTTGAAAACTCATAGATTTAACTTTATGGCAAAAAGGCAAGATCTACTAAGATAGAAATATGACTCAATCACCTTTCCTTTATATGAAGGAAAATTCACAGACGGTACTTTGGAATGATTCGGCTGACCCGAAGGAGCTAAAAGAAGCTCTCACTTGGGGAATTGTGGGAGCGACGTGTAACCCGATTATTGCGCTAAGCGCAATCAAGGCCGATAAAGATTATTGGGTTGGCCGCATCAAGGAATACGCCAAAAACCATCCTGCTGCCACAGATGATCAAATTGGGTGGGCCATGGTCGAAGAACTTTCTGTTAGCGCTGCCAAGATTCTTGAGCCGGTCTTTGAAAAATATAACGGGCGCAATGGGCGACTTTCAATTCAAACGGATCCACGCAATTTCCGCGATCCCAAAGCGCTAGCTGATCAAGCAGTTGAATTCTCTAAAATTGCAAAAAATATCATTGTTAAAATTCCAGTTACTTCCGAAGCTATTAGCGCTTTCGAAGAAGCGACATACCGCGGCGTCAGTTTAAATGCCACCGTTTCATTCTCGGTCGCACAAACCATTGCTGTAGCAGAAGCTATTGAACGTGGGCTAAAGCGTCGCGAAGCCGAAGGTTTAGATATTTCCCAGATGGGTCCAGTCTGCACAATCATGCTTGGCCGCGTTGATGATTGGGTGAAAGTCTCCGTAGAAAAATCTGGAGTACTAATTGATCCAGGCGTTATGGAATGGGCTGGTGTTGCCGTCTTCAAACACGCGCATCAGATTTATAAGCAACGTGGGTACCGCACACGTTTACTTTGCGCAGCCTTTCGCAATCACATGCATTGGAGCCAAATAATTGGTGGAGATGCCGTTATCTCTCCCCCATTTGGTTGGCAGGTAAAGATTAATAAGTCAGGAATTATTCCTAACCCAAATAGCATCGAAGAGCCTGTAGATCCAACAATCTTAAAGACGTTGCAAACTTTGCCAGAATTTAACAAGATGTATGACGTTGATGGATTGAAGGAAAGTGAGTTCACCAATTTTGGCGCAACGTTGCGCACTCTGCGTGGATTCTTGCAATCTGCAAATGATTTAGAAGCCTTTGTTCGCGATGTAACGGTTCCTAATCCGGATAAGTAAATATGGAAGAGTTTGAGCAAGAAGTAATCGAGCGCTGGGGCGACACGGATGCCTACAAGCAATCCAGCGCTCGTACTTCCAAATACACCCAAGCAGATTTTGCTGCCGCAAAGATTGATCAAGAAGCCGCAACTGAATTATTCGTATACGCCTTTGGAAACGGTTTAGCCGTTGACTCTGAGAAATCCCAGGCAGCAGTTGCGGCTCACAGAGCCGCGATTTCAAAGTGGTTCTATGAATGCTCGGTCGAAATGCAGAAGAATTTGGCTCTGATGTATCTGGCTGATCCACGCTTTAAGAAGTACTACGACGGCCGAGTAAATGGACTAGCCCAATACGTACACGATGCGATCTTGGCTCAGTAATCCACATCATCTAGTAAAATTTCCGCCATGACATTTACAGGATTTAATTTTCTCAGCGCTCTGATTGCCTTCGGATTCTCATTCGTAAGTGGCGCCATATGGTTTGGACCAAAAACTTTCTACCCAATCTGGATGAAAGAACGCGGGATCGCTTCGGGCCAGCTAAATTCAAATCAAAATAAGCCAGTACTACTTTTCGGTGGCACAATAATCGGCGTTCTAATTCAGACGCTGACTTTGGGCCTAATTATTAACTCCATCGAGCGAGCCGGCGCTGATATTGGTATTTCCGACGGAGCTGGCATCGGATTCGCACTCGGCGTTGGAATAGCCATGTTTGCTTCGCTTTCGCACAGACTCTTTGGCGGAGAAAACCTAAAAGTTTGGCTGATTGAAACCCTCAACGACGCTATTAACTTAACCGTGGCTGGTGCAATCATCGCCTACTTTAATTAATGAAGCGGACGTAACTCAACTTTTCTATTGCATGCGTGAGACGCATCAAAGGCAAGTTTTTCAGCGATATCAGCATCGGCTGCTTCTATTACCCATAAGCCGCTGAAGTTTTCTGCTGAATCAAAGAGTGGTTTTCCGGTACTCAGGTTTGCACCACTTCGGTTATCTATCACAGTTGCAGTTTCAGGTGCATGTAGCCCCCATGCAAAGATAAATTGACCGTTAGCGCGAAGGCGATCATTGAACTTATCTATCTCAACCATCTCTGCAGGTGTTCCGGAATTAGACATATCGTCGATTACAGATATTAAGAATTTCATATCAAAATTATATTTGATGCAAGTTGTTATAGGGACTATTTACATCCAAGAATTTAAAACTAACGCTTTGCAATACGCTTTTTTATAAAATCCGAAGCGAAGACAATCGGAGCAACTCCAAGACGATTGCCGAGTCCGAAATAGATTGGAAGAGCTATCGCTCCAGATACCGCCAAAGTTACGAGCGAGGTAAGCAGATTTGGAGATTCAATATTGAGCAAATTTTCAAGAACCGGTGCGACCAGCAAACTTGGTGCGAAGGCAATCGCAGAAATAACTGCAATTGTTATTACATCTTTCTTTAGGCTCAAACTTCCGATCCGCTTAGTTAAAAGGTGTCGTGCCCAAAGGGAACTAGCCAGATATCCGATTCCAAAGGAAACTGCGATTCCGACTGTAATCAAGCGAATCGGCAGTAAGAAGTAGCCAAGAATTGCACATGAGATAGTCACAATATTCATAACCATTGTGATTCCGGCTGGTGTCTTTGTATCTTCAAAGGCATAGAAACCGCGCAACATAACGTAAGAGCTACAGAATGGGATGAGCCCCAGAGCAAACCCAGAGAGAATCAGACCAATTTGGCTTGCATCTTGGGTGCGTGAACCAGCAAAGATGAAATGAGCGATTGGAGAGCCTAAAAATAGAAATGCAAAAGCAGATGGAATGATTAATGAATACAAGTGTAAAAGAGTCTGCTCAATGTCATCGCGAACTTCTGTAATCCGCGATTCAGCAGCAAATCGCGAAATTCGCGGAAGCAACGCTGTTACGAACGAGACGGCAATAATTGAATGTGGGAGCAAGAAGATGAAGTGCGCATTCTGATATGGAGTAAAACCAACACCGACATCAATGCCAGAATTCTTGGCTCGAACTGATGCTGCCGTAGCAAGATTTACAATCACGATAAAACCAATTTGATTAATCAGTACAAAAATCATTGTCCACTTTGCTAGATGAGCGGACTTACCAAGGGAGGACCAGTGAAAGTTTGGACGGAGTTTGACGCCGGTTTTGGCGACGACTGGAATAAGAATTGCAGCTTGCGCAATCGCTCCAAGAGTTGTGCCTAAACCTAAGAGCATCTTGGCGGATGAACTTATAACTCCATCCGCAGCATCTGGCGCTACCGCCATAAACCCAATTAGAACGCCAATGACAATAATGTTGTTGAGTACCGGTGCCCACATCATTGGGCCAAAACTTCCTCTAGCGTTAGCTATCTGACCAAGCAGAGTGAATAGCCCAAGGAAAAGTATTTGCGGCAGACAATAACGAGTAAAGAGAACAGTCAACTCAAATTCATTCTCCAGACCACTTCCCCCAAATTTGGCGGCATAAAGTCGAACTACAAGTGGCGCAGCGATAACACCAACAAGAGTGGCTATTCCCAGAAGTGTGAAAGTTGCGGTCGCGAGTTGGGAGACATATGAATTACCGCCGTCTTTGCTCTTCATTTCTCTTACGATTTGTGGCACAAAGACAGCGTTTAGTGCACCGCCTGCAACCAAAATATAGACAACGGTTGGAACAGTGTTAGCAACCGCGAAGGTGTCGCCAAGGATCGCAGTTCCCAGCGCAGCGACTAAAAGTAAGCTCCGCGCCAAACCGGTAACTCGCGAAACGATTGTTCCAAGAGCCATAATGGCAGAAGACCGCAATACAGATTTTTCGCTCATTTTTGATTTATCTAACGATAATCTGATCAAAAGTCGTAGTTGTATATCGAACGCGAACCTGCAATTCATCGCCAGGTTTTAGTTGGAGTGAACCGCTGCAAGTTAATAGTGAACATTGCATATGTGGAGGTTCTAGGAAATTCAATTCTTTTCCGGCAAAGCGGTATGGACTCCTCATTTTGCCAAGCGCCAATTCAAGTGCGCGCGCAATAATTTTTATGCGACCAATTAGGGAGTTATCACTCTGCGGTGCAGTAAGCCCGATTCCATGTGCTGTTCCACCGCTTGCGACAATTACATTGCCGCGCACTTTTCGTTGCCTGTAACCAGCTGCGCCTTTAATCTCGTGATTCTCAAGAACTGTCGCAGTGGCATCAAGGGCTGACTCGGCACCGAGCCAGAACGAGGTACCTATTCTTTCGCGGAAAGTCAGAGATGGGAAATGCTTTTCAACTCGATCGACTTCATAAAGATGCGAAATCCAAACAATACTTCCTGCAGGCAAAAGTTGAAGCACTGAACTAAGCCAATTGCGGTCAATCTTTGCAATCGGCAGGTGCAAGGTGAAACCTCTTAACGTCAAGGCACGATCTTTAACAATTGCAAGTGCGCGATTTAGATCTGAGATATCAATTCCGTGACGGTTAAGTGGAGTAAGAATTTCGACAATAACATTTCTTTTCTGGTCAACGCTTTGCATCTGTTCAATGCTTGATACTGTCTGGATAACTTTAGAATCCAAATCAACATTGGCTGCGAAATCGGGCGAAAGTACAATGATTTCGCCTGCGAAAGCGGTGCGTACTTGTGCAACTTCACTTGCCAGACCAACGGCAACTGCATCTACGCCGAGGCGAGTTGATTCAGCGGCAAGAAAAGCTAATCCAAAACCGTATCCATTTCCTTTGATCACCGGTACGAGTCCTGGTTTTGCGCTGACCATCGCGCCGAGATGCGAACGCCACTTTTCTCCGTCGACGTGTAGTAAAAGTGGCATAACCGTAGGTTACTTGCGAATACGCAGATATGTCGCGAAGGCGAGCGACCAGAACTTACTTATTGGCTTCTCCCATTCGCCAACGAGTTGGCGGGCATATCCACCAGTGCCTACTTTGAATTGAATCAGTCCAACATGGGGGTCGTTCGGATCCAAGGTCGGTGTGATGCCTCTTAAGTCGTAACACGCAGCCCCACTAGACATTGCATCTTTCATCATTGCCCATTGAACTGCGTTACTTCCGCGAGCTTCACGACCAAAGGCTGAAGATGCACCATACGAATACCAATAATGATCGCCGACTTGAATTGCAATTGTTGATGCGATGATCTGGCCTTGCCACTTTGCTAAGAAAAGTTTCAGATGAATTTCGTATCGGTTTAGCTCATCCCACATGCGTTCAAAATAACGCAGCGGCCGCGGAATGAAATTATCTCGCTTGGCTGTTTCCAGATAAACCTTATGAAATTCAGCAAGATCGTCTCTGCCTCCACGGAATACTTCGACTCCTTCTTTCTCGGCTTTCTTAATATTTCTGCGCCATTGTTGATTAAACCCAGAAGAAAGACTTTCTTCATCTTGGTTTCGCAGATCCAATTGAAATACAAAATTAGGCTGGCCTTCACTAAATCCAGTCTCTGATACAACTGAGCGCCAGCCTGCGCTCTTAAAACTTTCAAGCGCCGCCCGGCCGCTTTCGTACTCACTTGTTGCATCCGTCGTCAGTAAGGAACTAGCGTGATCCGAAGCAAGTGCAGCCTTAATAACCTCAGGCTCCCAGTCACGATATGCAATAGCAGGGCCAATTCGTAAAAGAAAAATATTCTGGTCCTTGGAAAATTCCTCTAGCGCCGCCAAAACTTTTCCTTTATGCGAATGGTTCGGTAAAAATAGGGGGCCTTCGGGAATATAACCAAATGATTTACCAACAACCGGAAGCGCCCGCGTTAAAAGTAGCGCAACTCCAATAAGTGATGTGTCAGCATAAATACCAAGAGATCGGCTCTTCCAATCGGCTTTAACCGCTCCCCATTCGGGAAGTTGCAGAAAAGATGCGTTTGGCAGTTCTACGATGAAATTGCGATGCAACTCTTGCGAGATTGATCGAATCTCTATTTGCATTGGCCCATCTTACCTTTTCGAGCAACCCAAGGTTTTCCGCTCGAATTTATGAAGATTTAAATGATTTTGGATCGTAAATCAGAGAATAAAGCGCCATCGAATTTTTACCATCCTGCGATGTGGGTTCGAATATGGAATCCTGAGGTCCAGCGATCGCTAAAACCATTCCATCGGCTTCAACAACTTTACTGCCATAAAGAGGCGGTTCATTAGGGTTTTGCGCTCTTTCAAAATCTGCCTTTGCGAAGTAATAAACCCCGGCGAACCCATGCAATGTTCCATCATCTGCTTTATATTTTATATATACCTGAGCGAAGGCACCGGCTGCGCGAGCTTGGGCAGTAAATTCACTTGTCGAATTACTCTCCATATTTTCAACGGACAATCGCTTAGCGATTTCTGATGGCACCATTAAAGAATACGGCGCTGGCGCAAGCGACACATCTACCATTTGAGATGAGCTATTCGAGCAAGATGCAAGCAGAAGTAAAAGTGCCGGAATTAGCGCAAACTTGGCTCGCTGCAATTTTTCACCTCTCCTGCGCTTTACTTCTAATTCTAACAGCGCAGTAGAAGTCCTGAACTTGTATCGCTCTCAATAATGACGCAAATTGATCGCAGGGAATGGAAGAGTCGCTCTACAAGCCGAATCAGATATCCCGCTCGCGCCAAGCCAAGACCATTGATGGCATAGATGAAAAAGCAAAGAGGGTAGCAATTACTAGATAGCTTCCATCATTTCCTTTTGCTTGAAACATTTGCAACTCAGGCCCAAAGAGCATCAGTAGCAATAGCCCCAGAACTACATAGCCCATTGCGTAGTAGGCGTATCGGAATGAGGTGTCTCGCACCTTAATTTGGCGTTCGTCTAGAAGTTCATTAGGCGCGTCTCCTATGCCCCTAACGCTTATGCGAAGGAACAAATAGCCCACTAGAACAGCAAAAATAACGAATATTGCCGTAACGCTGTAAACAACAATTTCAGCTCCGCTTGATAAGTTCATATTCGTTTTCAAAGTGGGCCAGTAACTTCCCATCGACACTGCAATAAGGCCCACAACCATCAGGGCAACCAGAGCTCTGCGATTTCGCTGAGGTCGCAGCCATCCGTATTTTGAGTTCTCATCAGTTAGTAAAGATTTCACTCCTTTTTCAGTAACGCCCTCAAACCAATAAATCTTGTTCTTCTTTGACATCCTTACTTTCCTTTCTTGAATGGGGTGAGTGAAAAGAGCTCTGATACTTCATGATTTAACGACTTTGCAATACGTATAGCGAGAACAAGTGATGGGCTGTATTCCTCACGTTCTAAGTAGCCAATGGTTTGGTAGTGCACTCCAGCCTTATTGGCGAGATCTTGCCTTGATAGGCCTAAAGCAACACGTGATTCTTCAATGCGGTTATAGACCGGCTCTTCTGGATTGCGACTCATGTTTATAGCATATATGCTATGTAGCATTAATGCAATATATAAAGAAATGTCGCCCTATAAGCCGTAAGAATTGGAAAAGGCCCCGATCTCTCGAGGCCCTCCCATGCAAATCTGGTGCAGCTCTTTTGACCCTTACCAATAGATCGAGCTGAAACAGTTAAGACTGTGGTGGAGACGACGGGGTTCGAACCCGCTCCGCTTGTTTGGTAAACGAACAGGCTGCCAATTACAACACGCCACCAACACGGGAGCGAAGTTACGGCTTTGCCAACCTTAGGAAATGTTCAGCAATGGAAACTGTGGATAAGAATTGAAATGGGAAGCAAAAGGGAGTCGGCATTAAGCCAACTCCCAATTACTACCAAACAAGCGGATTCCAATTATTGCATAACTTATCAGTTACTCGCAGTAACTAAATGTAAAGAAGAGTCGCCCTATAAGCCGGATTTGGAGTAGATGACTTATGGTCAAGGCAAATTATTTTCGTAAAACTATGGACATTCCATTTTGCAGAGATTGCATATTCGCATTCAGATACACTCTTCCTATTGTCCGTTTGCTTCAAAATACAACGAAGTAGAGGAGTATTTCTAATTTGATTAGCTTGCGCCCCTGGCAAAATGATGACTTAGAATATTTTTATCAGATCTATTCGCGTACAGAAGTTGCGCGTTGGGTTGGCGCTCAACCGCGAAGAGTTGTTGCAAATTTAGAAGAAGCTCAAACTAAATTAGCTTCTTATCAAAAGCTCCACAACGAAAGCACCTATCCATGTGGCCTTTGGGCGATAATTCCGGCTGGTAGCAATGCACCTGTTGGAACCGCCCTGCTGTTGCCACTGAAAAAAGATGGAGTTATTACAGATCAATTTGAAATCGGATGGCACCTTCATCCAGATTGGTGGGGCAAGGGATTGGCTACCGAATCTGCAAAAGTTCTCTTGGCTCTAGCGAAAGAGGCTGGGATTTCTAGAGTACTAGCTCTCTGCGATCCAGATAACGATAAATCTTTTGCAGTTATGCAACGACTACAAATGCATGATGGTGGAATTACAGAAGATTGGTACGGGCTCCCATTGCGCCAAGCAATTTGGTTAGAAAAAGAAGAGTCGCCCTATAAGCCAGATTTATAACAGCTTTCGGCGATCTTCAATTAGGTCAAAGTAAACGAGCACAATCTCGGTTTCATCTTTAATTGGCAATCCGAGCTTTGACCAAAATCCAAGATGGCTGGTTCTGAAATCGTCACCACTTAGGTCGCCTTCTGCCTCTGCCAGAGCAAATTCATCTGGAACATCTTTAAATTTCTTAACTTCAACGCGAGTTGCTTGAATTGTTGCAATGTGTCGATTCTGGTTATCGAGAACAGCTAATTGTTCACCAACAGTTTCAATTGGTTCATTTTCAGCTTGATAGTCCCATTCAAGGGTTCCGGCTGTTGCTCTCTTGTTGCCATCTAGAATTAGTGAAATTAGTTTGTCACGGGATTCACCGGGGTTGCCAAATTCGACTGTGCGCAAACCATTAACTATTGGAAATGTCATAACGTCAAGATTACTGGATTGAAAAGAAGAGTCGCCCTATAAGCCGGAGACGACATTGTTATGCATGAGGTCACTCTCAAAAAATGTAATTGCCCTCAAATTAGCCCCAAAAGGAATGCCCTAAGAGTTGGTACTTAAATTCTGTCCAGTAATTTCCCTATGGCTGCCATCACACCACGGTTTGTCTTTGCTCAATGAGCAGCCACAAAATTTGATATTTTCTTTAGTTTCTAGGATATTACCTTCAGCATCTACAAAATCTACAGCTCCGAGAATTTTAATAGAGCCGCTTACTGGGTTAATATAAATAGTCGGATTTGCCATGTGTATCCGCCTCCTTATTTCAAATAATCGTAAACTGGATGCCAATCTGACTGGTGAGGAAATTTAGAGATGAAAAGGTTCCTAATGGGAATCATGACTAACACTAAGCTTCACATTGCTAAATTCTATCTTATGCAGAGATAATTCCTGTATGGAAACCGTAGAAGTTCGCTTCTTCGCCGCTGCACGAGCGGCTGCAAAAACTGACCAGATTTACTTGGACGCGGCCACACTCCAGGAGATTCTTACTACGTGCATTGCGAATTTTCCAGAACTCGGGCGTGTTATCCCTCAATGTTCTTTCTTGGTTGATGGAGTGGCAAATCATGATCGTGGCATGATGATTAATTACGGAAGTCAAATTGATGTACTGCCTAAATTCGCTGGTGGTTGATTTTATCCGCCGATAGCCGACATCGGCCGTCGTGGTTGAATGAAACTCGGATTGTTAATTCCATGACCTGGAAGTTTTCCTGCAATTGTTTTGTGAAAACGCTCAGATATTTCTTGAGCAATCTCTTGGCTAGAAAGATTGGGGTTGCGCAAAACTTTACGTAAGTCCATCTCCTCTAAAGA
>CAFBOU010000004.1_pt1 | contig 23484 bp, 20 predicted proteins | sample 7269551 | NCBI WGS metagenome assembly CAFBOU01 (sample SAMEA6814126, study PRJEB35770) | freshwater metagenome | biome: Freshwater; feature: Freshwater reservoir; material: water | place: Czech Republic | collected 2017-07-26 | depth 30m m
CGCATCCCAGAAATTAAAGATGCTATTGGGTTATCAAATGGCGCATTTGGATTTGTATTGATTGGGAGTACTTTCGGTTCGATTGCTGGCGCACAGTTAGCAGGGCGATTTATACATACTTATGGATCGCAGCGAGTGATTTTTGTTGGCTCGGTAATCATGCCTGCCGGATTAGCAGGTATGGCGCTAGCGACAAATGCAGTGGCGCTCTTTCTAACCTTATTCACAATGGGTGTTGGTTATGCATTGCTTGATATGAGTTACAACTTTCAAGGCACGGTTGTCGAAAAGATTTTAGGCCGCAGATATATGTCCTCATTTCATGCGATGTGGAGCACTGGAGCATTTATAACTACCGTGATAGGTGGTGCAATCACGCGCCATGTCTCACCACAAGTCAATCTGCTTGTTATTGCCGCTGTTTGCTTAATCGCGTACCTAATTTCGGCAACGTTTTTATTGCCGCCCGAACTCGATGGCCACAAAGGCGATGCCGAACATGAAGCCAAGATTCCATTATTCGGCAAAAACGTTATGCCACTCTGGTTGTTAGGCGTTGGTTTATTGGCTAGTTTGGTTGGAGAAGGAGCAGCAAGTGATTGGGGCGCGATCTTGTTGCGCGATGAGATGGGTTATGAAAAAGGTGTTTATGCATCTGCCTTTGCATCCTTTGCACTTGCCATGATTGTTAGCCGTTTCTTAGGCGATCGTGCACTTGATTACTTTGGACCAGCTCGGTTGGTGAAGTTAGGTGGATATTTCGGCGGATCGATTTGGGGAATTGCTATGGCAATTGCTGTTCCGCTTTCTTCATCACACTCGTTAACCGCGCTGATTATCGTCAACATAGGTTTTGTTGCTGCTGGACTTGGCATCGGTCCAATGTTTCCGGCATTTATTTTGGCTGCGACTAAAGTTCCGGGTATCGCACCAGCGGTTGCGATATCACGCGTTGGAGTAATCGGAATCGCTGGATTCTTCTTCGGTCCAACTATTACTGGAGTAATTTCGCAGTACACCAGCCTTTCGATTGGCATGATGTATCCGGTTGCAATGTTGATTCTTTCGGGTTATCTATCGCGCGGAATTAAGAGCTCTAAAGCTTAAAGATAAGTCTTTATTAAGGTAAAAGCGGAAATTGCGATAAGCAAGAGCGCAAAGAGTTTGCGTGATGTTTCAGAGCTAGCGGTTTGCTTATGAGATGCCAGCAGAGCAACTGCTACTGCGCTGATGGCGATGATGATTGGAATTCTCCAGCTAACTTCGCTCCAGTGGGAGAAATGGCCAAGAAAAGCCGTTATTGAGTTCAGGCAGATAACGACCAAGGAAGTACCAGTAGCAATTCTTGGGGGAGTGCCAAAGGCGTGGATCAGCACTGGAACAACGATGAATCCACCACCGATTCCAAATAAACCAGTGAGCGCGCCAATACCAAGTGAGACTAAAACCAGAACCGGGATAGACATCCGCCGTTGCTCTTTTGGTAGAGATTTTTTAAGCATGGATAGCGCTGCAAAAAGTAAGACGATAGCAAAACCTGTTGTAATCAATTTATCGCTTAACTTATGAGCCAAAATCGATGTTGCTAAATTAGTAACTAAACCAAGTGACCAAATAACTAGCGCGTCGCGATAGAGAATCTCTTTGGCGCGGGCCTTAGGCAAGGCTCCGGCCATCGCGGCAAATAGGACAATGGCCAGTGCACCTGTAGTTGCGGGAATTGCGGTGAAATCAAAGATATAAAGCAAGATAGGAACCGAGAGCATTGCTCCACCTGCTCCAACAAAGCCAAGTACGGCGCCTATAAATCCGCCGGCGATTAGTGCAATTGCGATATCCACGTCTTAATACTGCCACTCAAAATAGAAATGGCCCCCATTTCTGGGAGCCATTTCTATTAGGGGTTTATTTACTTATTAAAGAAAGAGATATTTCCGAGGTGTGGCCCGAAAGCATCTGCTGAAACTGCACCGCTGTAGATAAGTGCGAAGATGATTAGTGAAGCGCCGGCAAGAGCGAGATCCTTATTGAAAGCGATCATCTCGTTCTGCTTGGCAGTCGCATCAGCTTCAGTCCAGTAGTTGTGGAAGATAACTGCAGCAAGTACCAAAGTGATAGCGAGCAACAGGGCGCCGAGATCTACCCAGAAGCCAAGTGCTACGTAGACTCCACCAAGAAGGAAGAAGAGACCGCTAGCGATTACGCCGAGTTTTGCAGCAGGAAGCTTCTTGTACTTGGCATATCCCGTCATCATTTCGAGCTTTGCGAAGTGAGCGATTCCTGAAGTGATGAAGATAAAGGCGAAAAGGATTCGGCCGATTACGAGTACTGCGTTCATGGATCTCCTTGTTGGTAACTGGTTAGCAATTGTTCTGACTCGGGTAATTGTAGGGGAGATAGTTGAACTTTCAACTATCTTGAGCGTGGCGACACACCTACCTTGCCAATGTCAGATCCTTGGGCTACTTTTCGAACACTTGTTCGAATATCCACAGGAAAGCCCGAGGCGCGTAAAAATGTCAGTCCCAGAGATCAACCCAGCTCACGATGTGATCGCAGATGGGTCGGCTACTCCTATCGAATTTACCTTCCGCGGCAAACGCTTTCGCATCCACGCTGTTCTCTCGCGCTGGTGTGAAGCAGGTGGCTGGTGGAACCGGGTCAGCGATGGCATCTATCGCCCCGATGATGGTGCGCGCGCTTTATGGACCGTTGAAGCGGCGCCTATCGGTGCGTTAAATACCTTTCAACTCGAACGCGATGAGATCACAGGTTCCTGGATCGTCAAACAGGTCTGATCCAGGTTTGAGTCAAAGATGAGTTTCATTCATTTACGTACATCAAGTGCCTTCTCACTTAAATATGGCACCACCCAACCACGTGATCTAGTCGAACGCGCTGCGCAATTTGAATCACCTGCGCTCGCACTCACCGATCGTGATGGTTTATCAGGTGCAATTCGTTTTGCTAGCGCTTGTCTGGAATTTGGAATCGCGCCAATTATTGGCGTTAATCTCGCTATCGATTTACTGGCAGATCCAAATATTAAAAGCGCACCCGTTAAAGATTTACCGCGCGTGACGATCTTGGCGCACGGCGATGGGGGATGGCGCGCGCTGGTGCGTTTATTAAGCGGACTTAATATGAACGCTGCCGAGCGCACACCAGTTTTGACTTTAGATTTCCTGCAACGCTTTAGCCAATATTCAACGCAACTGCATTTACTGCATGGCCCCGAATCACCAGTTAGCCAAGCTCTTACCTTGCACCGCAGTGATATCGCACTTGAGATATTTAATAAGACCCGCGCGCTCTTTGGAGATCACGCTATAGATTGCGTATCTCATTTAGTTGCGGGCAACGGCCCCTTTTCAACTGGCCATGCTGCCCGTTCACTTATCTTTGCGCGCGATCACGATATCGATGCGGTGATCACCAATGCGGTGCGCATGCGCGATGCCGCAGATGGGCCAGTCGCCGATATTTTAGATTGCGCCCGTCAATTAGTTCCGCTGCACCAACGCCACCTGGAACGTCGCAACGCAGAAGGTTATTTAAAATCGAGCGATCAGATGGTTTCACTTGCCGCTGAAATCGCGCGCGCCGCTGGTGAGCGCACACCTCGTGAACTTTTAAATACAACTCGGCAATGGGCCGAACGCGCACTTCTTTCGCCACAACGCGATCTTGGTTTAGGCGGGATTCACTTACCGGAGGCCCACATAGTCGGCGCAGATTCAGCAAGTGCGATGCGCACTTTGTTGCGCACGCGCTGCGAATCCGGAATCAATTGGCGCTACAACGATTCCGCCACAATCAATAAAGCGCGTGCGCGTTTAGATGACGAGCTCGCCACCGTTGCAACACTTGGATACGAGCCATATTTCTTAACCGTTGCTGATATCACCGACATGGCGCGGGATAAAAATATTCGCGTCGCGGCTCGCGGCAGCGGTGCTGGTTCGCTGATCTGTCACTTACTCGGTATTTCAGGAGTTGATCCGATGCAACATGGTTTATTGATGGAGCGTTTCTGTTCACCACTGCGCCGGGCGTTGCCAGATATCGATATAGATGTGGAATCTGCGCGTCGCTTAGAAATTTATGACATGGTATTTAAGAGATATGGCGACACCGATTGGCGATCCCCACAAGCGCTTTCACGATGTGCAACTGTTTCGATGGTCGACACTTACCGCGCGCGAAATGCAATCCGCGATGTCGGTGCAGCACTTGGCCTGCCCGCGATGGAGATAGACCTAATCGCTAAATCTCTGCCACATGTGCGCGCCCGTAATATTGAGGCGACTCTTAAATCACTTCCTGAACTTCGCTCACTTAACTTATCGGCGCCACTTACCGTGATGGCGATTTCATTAGCACAACGCCTAGATGGCTTGCCGCGCCATCTGGCAATGCATCCGTGCGCAGTTGTCTTATCTGATGCTGGTTTGCTAGATCGTGCGCCAGTTCAATTTAACGCTAGCGGTTATCCAATGGTGGAATTTGATAAAGATGGCGTAGAAGAAATTGGGTTATTAAAGCTAGATATCTTGGGTGTGCGGATGCAATCGACGATTGCCCATGCGGTACACGAGATAAAACGCGTTGCCGATATTGATTTAGATATTGATGCAGTGCCACTTGATGACGCCGCAACTTATGAATTGATTCAATCAACGCGGACCTTAGGTATCTTCCAAGTTGAAAGCCCCGGACAACGTGAGCTAGTCGGCAAGTTAGCTCCCAAAACTTTTAGCGATTTAATTATCGATATCTCACTCTTTCGCCCCGGGCCAGTTAAAAGCGACATGATCCGACCATTTCTCAACGCCCGCCATGGCTGGACCAGCGCACAGATAATCCACCCTGATCTTTATCCGATCTTGGCACAGACCGAGGGCGTGGTTGTATTTCACGAACAAGTTATCTCGATTATCGCAACGATGACGGGTATCTCACTCGCCGCCGCGGATGAGAAAAGACGGGCTTTAGGCAGCAAGGAAGGCCAACAAGAAGTCTGCGATTGGTTCTTTCCTGCCGCAACCGCCCGCGGTTATGAGTTGACCATCATTACCGAAATCTGGGATGTCCTTCGCGCCTTTGCCTCCTTTGGTTTCTGTAAAGCACATGCGGCAGCTTTCGCACTTCCGACATATCAATCTGCTTATTTAAAGAGGCATTACCCAGCTGCATTTATTGCAGGTGTTTTAACGCACGATCCTGGTATGTACCCAAAGCGTTTGATGATTGATGAAGCGCGTCAACTAGGAGTTGGTTTAGCGCCGCTAGATATTAATTATTCGGGGGAGCAGTACACAGTAGAAAAGAATCAGATTGGCGGCGAGAGCGTGCGGATAGCACTAACTTCAGTCTCAGGAATTAGTGATAAGGAAGTCACTTCGATAATCGCGGGTCGCCCTTATATCGACCTCGCTGATTTCTATCGCAGATCAGGTGCATCACAACCAGTTATTGAAACCTTAATCATGACCGGAGCATTTGATCAGGTGCATTCGTTAAGTGATGGAGCTATTAATCATCGCGATTTATTGCTGCATTTATCTGATCTAACTCGCTCACCAGTTGCCAAGATTGGTGGATCGCAAATGGTCTTTGGATTTGCACCACCTGATGTTGCCGCAAGCGGCTTACCTGCAATGGGGCCTGCTGAAAAGGTGCGCAATGAGGTAGAACGTTTAGGGATGGATATCACTCACCATATGCTCGAGTTCTATGCCCCATTTTTAAATGCGATCGGCGCAGTTAAATCATCGGATCTACTGTCACTGCGATCTCAAAGCGAAGTTTTAGTTGCAGGAATTAAAGTTGCGATGCAGACCCCACCAGTGCGTTCTGGCCGACGCGTTATCTTCTTAACTCTCGATGATGGTTATGGCTGCACCGATTCCACATTTTTTAGTGGCGCCCAAGAGGGTTTTGCTTCCACTCTCTACAGTTCATCCATATTGTTAGTCCGTGGCAAAACTCGCAGAACCGGTGATCGCGGTATCTCTATCAACGCCAGCGGGGCTTGGGATCTGCGCACCGCATATGAAAAATGGTCAAGGCAATTAATACAGCAAGCGATTCAGAGATGATGCAGGCCACGATTTTGCATGTGGACATGGATGCTTTCTATGCATCAGTTGCTGAACTAGATCACCCAGAACTTCGCGGCAAAGCAGTTGTAGTCGGTGCTGGCGCACGCGGTGTTGTCTTATCTGCAAATTATGCCGCCCGTAAATTTGGAATACGCGCCGCCATGCCTGTGGGTCGCGCACAACGTATGGCGCCGCAAGCAATTTTTATTGCACCCGATCATCACCGATATTCCGAAATATCCGAACGCGTCATGCAGATCTTTGCCGCATACACACCGCTAGTTGAACCGATCTCACTTGATGAAGCGTTTCTCGATGTTACAGGTGCGCGTAAATTACTCGGCACAGGCCGTGAGATCGCAACTGCAATTCGCGCCCGCGTTGAGAAAGAGGAAGGCATCACTTGCTCGGTTGGTATTGCGCCATCAAAATTTATCGCCAAGTTAGCATCACAGCATTGCAAACCAAATGGGATGCTTGAGATAACCGCCGATCGGATACTTACCTTTCTGCATCCACTTCCGGTTGGCGCGATATGGGGAGTTGGCCCAAAGACTGCCGAGCAGTTGGAAAGACTTGGACTTCACACGGTGGCAGATATAGCAAACACACCGCGCGCTACTTTAATTCGCGCACTGGGCGATGCAGCCGGTGCATCTTTATACGAACTTGCTTGGGGTCGTGATTACCGTGATGTAACGCCGGAAGAACCAGATAAAAGTATTTCCTCTGCTGAAACATTTCCCAATGATCTAGATAACCCAACTGAGATTTTGCAAGAGTTTCTACGTATGACGGAAAGATCGACGGGGCGATTGCGCGAGAAAGGTTTATTTGCCAAGACAATTTCAATCAAGGTGCGCTTTGCAGATTTCTCAACGATCAACCGATCGAAGACTTTGCCACTACCAATTGATAGCACCCACGAGGTTTATGAAGTTGTTAAGTCGCTCTATCTCGCTCTCAATATCGAACGGGCGCGGTTGAGATTAGTCGGTGTCTCCCTTGAGAATTTGCAGGAAGATTCACCCGAACAACTTGTCCTTGGAGCTCGCGAAAAGGGTTGGCGCGATGCTGAAAGCGCGATTGATCAGGCATCGGTGCGCTTTGGCCGCGGCAGCGTGCGTCCGGGGCGCTTGATAAAGCCAGGGGATCAGCCAGAACACCACGGCGATTGAGGATCAACTAGCCCTGATCGCAAAGATGTTCTATTGTGGGGATATGGCACTATCTGATCGCGAACAACGCCTACTTGCCGAGATGGAAGAGGCGTTATCTGCCGATGATCCACGCCTGGTCTCGACTCTAAATGGCACGACTTCACGACTTAGCGCTTCAATTGGTATCGCAATCGCGGCCTTGCTCGGCGGCTTTGCCATCCTCTTCGCCGGCCTAATCGCCCAGCTCACTCTCGTAGGTGTCGCAGGCTTCCTAGTCGCCCTAGTCGGCGTGATCCTGCTAATTAATGGCTTAACTTCTCGTACCAAGCTCGGCCAGGGGCGATCTCCTAAGCGCGCTCGCCGTTCATTTACCCAAGGATTTACCAAGGGAATGGAAGATCGCTGGGATCAACGCAATAACGGTTAAAGCTCGCTAATCCAATTGCCCTCGCCACTGGCGGGGGCTTTTTTCATGCAGAAAAGTTGGGCGATTTGGCGGGGGAGAGCCGGGGTGCAAACGGGAGATTAGTGGCGAAAGGTGGTTGAAAAAGGAGGAAAGTGGAGTAAAGTGGGGGATTAAGCGGGATTTCCCGCGCTGGAACCTGGGGAAGGGGGCCAGAAAAAATGTTTCTCGGCACCCACGAGCCACGCCTTGATGAAAAGGGCCGCTTGATCCTTCCTGCGAAATTTCGCGAAGAGCTCTCTGCTGGTTTGGTAATAACTAAAGGACAAGAGCGTTGTTTATACGTGTTTCCATCTGCTGAATTTGCAACGATCACCGAAACTCTGCGCCAAGCACCGGTTACATCAAAGAATGCGCGCGATTACATGCGTGTGATGTTTGCGGGCGCACACGATGAAATTCCTGATCGTCAAGGTCGCGTAACTATTCCTGCTGGGCTTCGAACTTATGCCGGACTTGAAAAAGATTGCGTAGTAATCGGCGCAAATACTCGCGTTGAAATTTGGGATAACTCTGCATGGAATTCATATCTATCAGATCGCGAAAAAGGATTTTCCGAAGTTTCAGAGGAGATCTTTCCCGGCCTCTTTTAGTAAATAAAAAAACTAAATATGCAAGTTCAAAATTTAATAGCGCTCTCATTTGTGGCCACCGCCGACCTAAAGCCGGCAGTGACACCCCTTCCCCGGTGTCACTTTCGTTAGATCCGTCGGCCGGCGGTGACCAGAGATGAGAGATGAAATAAATGTACGACTAAGAAAAGGGGGAGTAGATGAACGATGCAAGCACACAACATATATCGGTAATGCTAGATCGCTGCATTGAACTACTTTCCCCAACTGTTCTGTTAAATGAAAACCCAGTGATCATAGATTGCACTCTTGGTCTTGGTGGACATACTGAAGCCTTGCTTGAGAAATTTCCAACACTTACCGTAATCGGAATTGATCGTGATCAGATAGCACTTGAACGAGCTGGTTTTAGATTGGCTCGCTTCGGCGATCGCTTTAAGAGCGCTCATGCAGTCTTTGATCAGATCAGCGATGTTGCTGCTTCATTTGGTTTAAAAGAGGTAAATGGCGTCTTATTTGATCTTGGTGTTTCATCAATCCAATTAGATGAAGTAGAACGTGGATTTTCATATTCTCAAGATGCTCCACTTGATATGCGCATGGATCGAAGCCGTGGGATCACCGCCTCAGAAATAGTAAATACTTATGCACCTGGTGCGCTAGTTAAGATTTTGCGCACATTTGGCGAAGAAAAATTTGCAACACGTATCGTTGAAAATATCGTAAAAGCCCGCGCGAAAGCGCCCTTGAATTCGACTCAAGAGTTGGCTGCTTTAGTAAAAGAGAGCATTCCAGCTGCAACTCGTCGCACCGGTGGCAATCCTGCAAAGCGCACATTCCAAGCGCTGCGAATTGAAGCAAATGATGAACTCGGAGCAATTTCCCGTGCTCTGCCGATTGCACTCGATCTTTTAACAATCGGAGGACGCGTCGTCGTTCTCTCTTTCCAGTCACTCGAAGACAGAATTGTTAAAGAGATATTTGTTGATCGATCAACATCAAAGAGTCCGCGCAATTTGCCGGTTGACCTTCCAGAATTTGCCGCAAAATTTGCCCTTGTCTCAAAATCTGGCGAAACCCCTTCAGATCAAGAGTTAGCAAATAATCCACGTTCGGCTTCAGTACGTCTGCGTGCAATTGAAAAGGTGGCGGCATAAATGGCGCTCCTAAATTCAACTGCGATAAAGGCACCTCGCCAGAAAATAACTGAGAAATCAGTCGAAGTATTTCTTAAATTAGTACCAAGTGTTTCTGAAAGCGCTCAAGCAACTCATAGATTCTTTGCAACCTTCCTGTCAGTTGTTGCCTGTTTTGGTCTTCTGATTCTCCTTGCGGTAAATATCCTCTTGGCACAAGATGCTTTTACGATCTCTGCGCTAAAGGCAGAAGCGAAAGTTGTCGCAGATCAACGTGAAGCGATAAATCGCCAGATCGAAGCGGCGTCATCTCCTGAAGCGCTTGCGGCTAAAGCGAAATCGCTGGGCATGCGTCCATCTACTTCACCAGTGTTTCTTAATTTGGATGCACCAGAACAAGCGTTAGCAAATGGAGAGGCCAAGCGTGGGTAATTTAAATTTGGCTGCCTCGCGTATCCGCGCATTAATTGTCTTTATATTAATCTTCTTCTTATTATTTGCCGCTCGATTAATTCAAATCCAAGCAATTCAAGCAAGCGACTATCGCAGCAAAGCTGCAAACGAGATGGAATCAACTCGAGCAATTCCAGCTGCACGTGGAGAAATTACCGATATCAATGGAGTCGCCTTTGCACGTAGCGTCTCAGCGATAAATATCGTCGTAGATCAAACCTTAATCACAGATGCTGCACGCACCGCCAAATTTGCAGCGCCTTATCTCGGTATGACTGTCGCCCAAGTACAGAGCGCTGTTTCTGGGAGTAAGCGATACTCGATGGTCGCAAAGAGCGCTAAGCCAGCAATCTGGCGCGATTTAAGTAGCGCCATAGACTCATTTAACGCATCTTTAAGTAAAGAGAATTTCGATAAGCGCATTGTCGGTTTCTTCGCTGAGCGAAACTACATCCGCGAATATCCATCTGGTTCACTAGTTTCATCGCTGGTTGGATTTGTACGCCAAGATGGCATCGGTGCTACCGGTATTGAATCAAGCATGAACTCCACCATAACCGGCACCGATGGTAGATATTCATATGCGCGTGGGTTAGGCGCTGAAATTCCTGGATCACAGAACGAAATTATCGCTGCTAAAAAAGGTACCTCGATACGTCTAACCATTGACCGTGATGTGCAATGGGTTGCAGCTAAGGCGATTCAAGAAGCGGTTAGTAAATCACACGCAATTAGCGGCACAGTAATTGTCATGGATCCGAAGACAGGACATATCTTGGCTCACGCAACTGCGCCAACTTTTGATCCAAATAATACAAAGAGCGTTTCTTCTGCGTTGATGCGCAATCCTTCAGTCCAAGATGCTTATGAACCAGGATCGACTGGAAAGATCATGACATTAGCAGCCGCTTTGGAAGAGAAGAAGATCACTCCCGAGACTATTTTTACGGTAAAAGATAAGATAAAACGCGGTGGATCTACATTCCATGATCACGACACGCATCCAGTTCAGCACCTTACGACATCTGGAATTTTAGCTATCTCATCAAATACCGGAACCATTCAAATTGGTGAGAAATTATCGAATAATACTTTGCATGATTATTTAGCGAAATTCGGAATTGGAATTTCAACTGGCTCTGGACTACCGGGCGAATCAGCTGGAAAATTACGTCCAGTTAATGATTGGTCAGGTACTACCGCTCCAACAGTTGCATTTGGACAGGGTTACTCGTTAACTGCGATGCAAGCCACAAGCGTCTTTGCAACGATCGCAAATAACGGCGTTCGAGTTTCACCGACAGTTATTGCCGGAACAACAGATGCATCTGGCAAATTCACTGCCTCGGCACCGCGAGTAAATGAACGTGTGGTCAGCGCTGAAACGGCGAAACAAGTGCGCATCATGATGGAATCAGTAGTTTCATCGCAGGGTACGGCGCCAAGTGCGGCAATACCTGGTTATCGAGTTGCTGGTAAAACAGGTACAGCAATGCGTTATAACTCAGATTGCGCTTGCTACAGCGGGTACACCGCATCATTTATTGGATTTGCACCAGCGGATGCGCCGAGATATGTAATCAGCGTAACTATCCAAGGACCTAAAGGTATCCACTTCGGTGGTCTGCTCGGTGGCCCAGTATTTAAAAAGGTAATGACCTTTGTGCTGCAATCTGAACATGTGGCTCCAACTGGTACTGAAGTTATCCCTGTAGCTTTAAATCAAAGCGAATTAATTAGTATGCAAAGCCAAGCTTCGAGCGTTAAAGTTACACAAGCTAGTGCAAAGAAGCGATGATGCGACCATTTAACTCTCCGACCGTAACGCTCGCCAAAATCGCACAATCCTGCAGCGCAGAGAGCACAACGAACACAAGTGATTTAGCCGCAATCGCAATAACCGGAATAACTCATAACGATAGCGATGTAATTCCCGGAGATTTATTCGTTGCAATTCCAGGTGCAAAGCATCACGGCGCTGAATTTGCTGCAAATGCGCAAAAGCGCGGTGCGGTTGCAGTCTTGACGGATGCATCTGGTGCCGAGTTAGTTACAAAGTTAATAAGTAACCTGCCAATTTTAACCGTTGCAGATCCCCGTCAAATTGCGGGACAAGTCGCCGCTTTTATATTTAACGAGCCAATGCGCGATATCAATAGCATCGCAATAACTGGCACTAATGGGAAAACGACAGTCACCACTCTGCTGCACCAGATATTTGAAGGCGCTCACCGTGATTGCGGATTGATTGGCACAGTCGAAACAAGAATTGGTAAGGAAATAGTCGCTAGCAAACGCACAACGCCTGAAGCAACGGATTTACAGGCACTTGCTGCAGTGATGAGAGAACGTCACATGCGCCATTTGGTGATTGAAGCTTCTAGCCACGCACTTGCGATGCACCGCTTAGCAGGTGCTCATTTTGCCATCGCAGGATTTACAAATTTGTCACAGGATCACTTGGATTTTCATGGTGATATGGAGAGCTACTTCGCTGCCAAATCACGACTCTTCACCTATGAGCTGGCGGATTTAGCTTGCATCAATATCGATGATCCATATGGAGTAAGACTTGCATCGTCTACCGAGCTTCCCGTCATCACTATCTCGCGCTCAAACCCGCAAGCGATCTGGCACTTTATAGAAATTGATACAAACGCTAAACGAGTGCATCTCAAGGTTCGTGGCTCCGGTGGAATATTGATTGAAACCACGACAACGCTTCGAGGCGGATACAACTTCGACAATTTACTTATGGCGATAGCAATCGCTGTTGAATCCGGAGTAGATCCAATTGATATTGCAGCGATAGTTCCCAAGATATCTGGTGCAGCAGGACGCTTGGAAGAAGTTTCTGTAGGTCAGAATTTTTCCGCCATTGTTGATTATGCGCACACCCCAGATGCAGTTGCAAATGTTCTTAAATCAATTCGAGAATTTACTTCCGGAAAGGTGATCGCGGTTCTAGGTTGTGGGGGAGATCGAGACTCAAGTAAGCGTCCTTTAATGGGCCAAGCGTTACTTGGCAATTCAGATATTTCAATCTTCACAAGCGATAATCCACGATCAGAAGAACCGGCGGTAATTTTAAAGGCGATGGTCGGTGATCTTAAAGTTTCTGAACCATCACAAGTCATAATTGATCGGGCTGCGGCAATTGCATATGCAGTATCACTAGCTGGTGGCGGTGACACCGTGGCAATACTCGGAAAAGGGCATGAACTTGGGCAAGAGATAAGTGGGCAGATATTAGATTTTGATGACCGACTAGTTCTTGCAAAAGCGCTGGAGGCAAAGCAATGATCGCGCTCAAAGCGTCTGCTATCGCCCAAATTGTTGGTGGAGAACTTAAAGGCGCAGATGTAATAGTTACTTCAGCCCCTGTATTCGATTCTAATCAGGCTACACCCGGCTCACTTTTCCTGGCGTTAAAAGGGGAGAAGAGCGATGGCCACGAATTTATCAAGGATGCCTTTGCGCGCGGCGCTGTTTTAGCTCTGGTCACAAATGCATCGGAAGAAAATTGCATTGTTGTGAAGGATGTAATTGTCGCACTTAATAAATTGGCATCACATCTGCGCGGCCAACTTAAAGAATTAAAAGTAATAGCCCTTACCGGATCACAAGGTAAAACCACTACGAAAGATTTACTACAGCACATTCTGGAGTCTGTCGGAAAAACTGTCGCACCGGTTGGAAATTTTAATAATGAACTCGGGACACCGATAACCCTTTTGCAATGTGACGAGACGACAAAATTCTGCATTCTGGAAATGGGAGCACGCCACGTTGGAGATATTGCCCAGCTCTGTGAGATGGCAAGACCAAATATCGGTATGGTTTTACGAGTCGGTAGTGCACATATCGGAGAATTTGGATCTGCTGAGGCTGTTGCGAAAACGAAATCAGAGATGATCTCTTCACTTGCTCCAGAGGCGATTGCAATTCTTGGCGATTACGACAGCTACACCCCGAAGATGAAGTCTTTACATACGGGAAGAGTCATTACTTTTGGTGAGACGACTTCATCAGAAGTACGCGCAACTGATATTGAAATTCGCGAAGGCCGCCCTCACTTTGATCTAGTAACACCTGCTGGCCGAGCAGCGGTCGGGCTACGTATCGTCGGTATTCATCAAGTTGCTAATGCATTAGCGGCAGCTGCTGCAGCAACTGCAGTCGGTGCATCTATTGATCAGATCGCTGGTGCGCTTTCGACCGCAGAAGTACACAGCAAGTGGCGTATGGAGATCCAAGAGATCGGAAATTTGGTTCTTATCAACGATTCTTATAACTCAAGTCCGGAATCGGCCGAAGCGGCACTTCGTACCTTGGCCCTCTTCGCGCAAGAACGTGGCGGCCAGTCGTGGGCTTTTCTCGGAAAGATGCATGAACTCGGCGCGTCATCGGAGGCTAGCCACGCAGATATTGGCACCCTTGCTTCAGAGTTAGGGATAGATCATCTGGTCTGCATCGCATCTGCGGAGTACGCCTCTAAGTTAGCTGCCAATAGCGCGACAGCGATCCATCTCTTTGAAAAGAAGGAAGATGCATTGCATTTAGTGGAAGAAATGAAGTCAGGAGATGTAGTAATCATAAAAGCATCTCGCGCTGAACACTTTGAAGATTTGGCTCATGGAATTGAAGAGAAGATCAGAGCGCTAATTGGCGTAGAAACCGAAGAAGGGGGGCGCTGAAGAAAATGAAAGGAATTCTTATTGCGGGCGCGATCGCCCTTTTCATTTCTTTATTTGGTACCCCAATTTTAATTAGAATCTTAGCTAAACGAGGTTACGGCCAGATCATTCGCGATGATGGTCCAACTTCACACCACACCAAACGTGGCACGCCAACTATGGGCGGAGTAATTATCATCTTTGCCGCAGCGGTTGGGTATTTGTTGGCACATGCGGTTACTCGCAATTCCATAAGCGCATCAGCTCTGTTAGTAATCGGACTCATGGTGTCGCTTGGCTTTGTTGGGTTCCTGGATGACTGGCTGAAAGTCTCGCGCCAAAAATCTTTGGGACTTAGCGCCAAGCAGAAAATATTTGGTCAAGTGCTTTTTGCTGCGCTATTTGGTTATCTTGGAATTCACTTTCCAGATGGAGAAGGACTTTCCCCAATTTCGCAGAATCTTTCAACGGTGCGCGATACATCAATTGTGCTCGGAAGTATCCTTGTAATTGTCTGGGTGGTACTCATGGTCACCGCCACAAGTAATGGCGTAAATCTCACAGATGGCCTAGATGGATTAGCAACAGGCGCCGCTGTCATGACATTTATTTCTTTCATATTAATTGGCGTTTGGGAGTTTGGTCAGCGCTGTTCTGTTGCACCAAGTAGCAACTGTTACATGGTCCGAGATCCGCTCGATTTAGCTGTCTTATCTGCCGCTCTTGCAGGTGCATGTGCCGGCTTCCTTTGGTGGAATGCATCACCAGCGAAGATATTTATGGGAGATACTGGTTCGCTCGCACTAGGTGGAGCACTTGCCGGTATTGCGACTTCATTGCGCATCGAACTTCTCTTGATTCCATTGGGTGGTTTATTTGTAATCATCAGCGCCTCAGTGATTTTGCAGGTCCTTTACTTCAAAGCAACTGGCGGCAAACGCATCTTTAAGATGGCGCCGTTACAACACCACTTTGAACTTAAAGGCTGGGGCGAAGTAACTATTGTGCTGCGCTTCTGGATCATCGCCGGACTTTGCGTAGCCGCTGGCTTAGGGCTCTTTTATGCTCAATGGGTTACTCAGTAGGCCTGGTGCGCTATGGCCAATAGATTTTCTGAGAAGCGAGTTCTGATACTGGGAGCAGGGGTCACCGGTTTAGCGGTGGCGCGCTCACTTGCAAAACGTGGCGCACAAATTTCACTTGCTGATGATCTAGTTTCGGATGTATCAGATTTCAAAGTTGCTCCTTGTAGTTCATATAACGCCGCAAATTTTGATCTGCTCTTAGTCTCACCCGGATGGAAGCCCGAACATCCTTTAATTATTGAAGCGCAAAATTCTGGTGTGGAATTATTAAATGAGGTTGATCTGGCATGGCAACTTCGTGCCGAGTTGGTTCCAAGCCAACGTTGGATTGCGCTCACCGGTACCAATGGAAAAACAACTACAGTTGAGATGGTCGCGGCGATGTTACGTGAAGGCGGAATTTCGGCAGTTGCCTGCGGAAATGTCGGCACCACGGTCATTGAAAGCGTAGAAAGTCCTGAAAAATATGACGTACTTGTACTAGAGCTTTCATCTTTCCAATTACATTGGATGCGCGAGGCCACATTTGTTGCAGCAGCAATATTGAATATCGCACAGGATCACGTTGATTGGCATGGTGGCTTTAATCAGTATGCCGAAGCGAAAATGGCAATTTTGGATCGTGCTAGTACTGGTATTTTTAATGGCGATGATTCTGAAGTCGTAGCCAGATCTGCTAATTGGCAAGGGCGAAAAGTATTTTTCTCACTTGATACACCTGGACCAGGAGAGATAGGAGTTGTCGAAGAGCTACTCGTTGATCGGGCATTTGTCAGCGATCCACAAGAAGCAGCGATGATTGCAGAAGTTATAGATGTAGTTCCTACCGTTCCCCATAACGTTGCCAACGCTCTAGCCGCGGCTGGATTAGCGCGCGCAATTGGCATCTCGCATGAATCGATCCGCCAGGCTCTGCAGAATTTCAAACTCGGTCGCCATCGGATAGAGAAGGTCTTAACCAAAGATGGCATCGATTGGATCGATGACTCCAAAGCAACCAATCCGCATGCTGCTGCGGCATCTTTAATGTCGACCATGTCAGCGATCTGGATTGCTGGTGGTTTGGCAAAGGGCGCTGAAATGGCTGAGTTAATTACCAGATGCAAATCTCGAATTAAAGTCGCGATACTAATCGGCGCCGATCGTGAATTAATCGCTGCGCAATTGCGGATGCAGGCACCGAGCGTTGAAATTGTTTATATAGACGCACCTGTGTCATATAAAAAAGGTGGCTCAGATAATTCTTTGATGGAAGCGGCAGTAAACGCAGCGAAAGAGCGCGCCGTAAAAGGCGACACAGTCCTGCTCGCGCCATCGTGTGCATCAATGGATCAATTCCTTTCATATGCCGACCGCGGCAATAGATTTGCCGAAGCAGTCTTAAAGGAGAATGCATGAGTACGACTAGCCAAAAGTTTCTAGCCAAACCAGTTAATAACTTCTATATTTTGGCCATCAGCGCTCTGGCATTGTCGCTAATCGGACTGGTAATGGTTTTTTCGGCCTCTTCCATTCATGCAATTGATACCAAAGGTAACGCCGTTGCTATTGTCTTGCGTCAATTAGCCTTCTTTGTAATTTCCATTCCGGTTGCTATTTACCTCTCGCAACGATCTTTAAATCAATGGCGATTGCTCGCCCGATTTGGCTTACTAATTTCTGCAATTATCTTGATGGTTCTGCAAATTCCCGGCGTAGGCAAGACCGTAAATGGAAATACCAACTGGATTGCTCTTCCCTTTGTGGATATTCAACCTAGCGAATTGGCAAAATTCCTATTGATTCTTTGGGCAAGTTTTATGTTGGCCAATAAAGAGCGAAACGGGAAAACGCGTATCAATGTCTTTCTGCTAATTGGCCCTGGTTTTGGCTTCATCATGTTGCTCGTAATGCTCGGTCACGATCTAGGTACAACATGTGTGATCGCTGCGATTCTTGGCGGCTTACTCTTTGTCTCAGGAATTGAATTGCGAATACTTGGTTCATTAGTTGCAGTTGGCGCAGTTGCGCTTGCGGGTCTTATTGCAACTGCTGGTTATCGAGCCGCGCGCTTCTTGGTTGTCCTTGATCCCTTTGCAGTTGAAGATTACAAGAATGCGGGCTGGCAACCAGCACATAGTTTGTTGGGATTGGCTAGCGGTGGAATCTTCGGAGTTGGTCTCGGTGGCAGTCGGCAAAAGTGGGGCAATCTTGCAGAAGCGCATACAGATTTTATCTTTGCAGTAATTGGTGAAGAGCTAGGACTACTGGGAACCCTCGCTGTGCTGGCCTTGCTCGCTGCTTTAATTTTCTCTATCTTTAAAATTTCACTTCGGTGCGCAGACCCTATGTCGCGTTATGTTGGTGCCGGTATTGGAAGCTGGATTGCAGTGCAAACAATTCTTAATGTTGGTTCTGCCACCAGCGTGCTACCAGTTGTCGGTGTGACTCTTCCCTTTGTTTCATATGGGGGTTCGGCCCTGATTTCGCTCTATATCGGCCTGGGATATGTATTTGGTAGCGCACTTCGAGATCCGGAAGTGAAAGGCGAATTACAAAGAGCGATTGAACGGCGTAGATTACGCACATCATGAAAATTATTTTTGCGGGTGGAGGAACTGCAGGACATATAGAACCTGCGCTTTCGATCGCTCGCCTTTGGCAAGGGCTGCACCCGAAAGATTCTTTGGAGTTTTTAGGAACGGCAAAAGGCTTAGAAAACCAATTAGTCCCAGCAGCTGGCTTTAAATTGCATCAAATACCAAAAGTTTCCGTGCCTCGAAAGTTAACTCCTTCACTCATTGCTCTGCCATTTACTCTTTTGCGGGCATTTAGCGCATCCCGCAAAATTCTGAAAGATGCAGATCTATTAATTGGCTTCGGCGGATATGTTTCTGCTCCTGCCTATCTCGCTGCCAAGTCGCTACGAACACCATTTGTTGTTCATGAAGCAAATGCCAAGCCCGGCTTTGCTAATCGCTTGGGCGCACGTATGACGCCGTATTCAGCGGTTGCACAAGCGATCGAAAAGGGTTCGCTAAGCAAAGCCCTCATTACAGGGATCCCACTGCGTCCTGATGTTGCTAAAGCTTATAGCGATGCCAGTTCTGATTGGGATAGAGCCCGCGCCGCAGCAAAATCTGCACTTGGTTTCTCCCCAACGGCGACGTTAACTCTCGCCTTCTTTGGATCACAGGGTTCGGTCGCCCTCAACGCCGTAATTGAAAATTCCTTACCAACCCTGCTCTCCAATGGCAGCCAGCTTCTACACGCGGTCGGCAAATTAAATGCACTGCCCAAAGATCAAGAGCGATATAAATCAACCGCTTATATTGAGGATATGGCAACGGCTTATCTCGCAGCAGATTTGATAATTAGTCGCAGCGGTGCGATCTCTTGCTCGGAGATAAACGCTTTAGGAAGATATTCCCTCTTCATTCCATTGCCGATCGGAAATGGCGAACAACGCTTTAACGCTAGCCAAATAATTGCGCAAGGGCGTGGTGAAATAATTGACCAAGCGCTTTTCTCTGCAGCTTGGTTAGCAAGCAATTTCAATCGCTTATTAATTAAGTCTTCGGCATCGCCCATCGCTGGTTCAGATATCGATTTAAGGGCGAGCGAAAAGATAGTTAATTTCATGGATTTTGGGCTAACTGGAGCGCGTAAATGATGGCTAAAGAATTAAGTAATTGGCAGGGTAAGCGCCTACATTTTATTGGCATTGGTGGCGCTGGAATGAGTGGCTTGGCGCGAATTGCACTTTCGCATGGGATTACAGTTTCTGGATCAGATGCAAAAGATTCCACAGTATTGAGCGCACTTGGTGCACTCGGCGCAGAAGTACACGCTTCGCATTTAGCGCAGCAAGTAAATGGTGCAGATTTCGTCATTTTCTCAACTGCCATAAATCAGAACAATGTCGAATTAATTCGCGCCCACGAATTGAAATTGCCAATTCTAACTAGGGCACAGGCGCTAGCTACACTTATGTCGAATTCGCGAAGTATTGCGGTGGCCGGAACACACGGCAAGACCACCACTTCTTCGATGCTCACGGTGGCGCTTCAAGCATGTGGCCTAGATCCTTCATTTGCAATCGGTGGCACTTTAACTTCATCTGGATCTAACGCCCATCGCGGAACTGGCGAACTCTTTGTGGCCGAAGCCGATGAATCTGATGGATCTTTTATTGAATATCGACCATTCGCGGCGATCGTAACCAATGTCGAGCATGATCATGTGGACTACTTCGCAACCGAAGCAGATGTCACTCAAGCCTTTGCTGATTTCGCCGCCACGATTGCAAAGGATGGCTACCTGATTTATTGCGCAGATGATTCAGGTTCTGCCCACTTGGCGAGTTCAGTCGCGGATTTAAAGTTGATTTCATACGGCACAAGCGTAGGGGCTGATTTATTTATCGACTCAATTAATTTACTGCCGTTGGGATCAACCGCGCGCATTCTTTGGAAGGGTCGCGCAATCGGTAACTTGTCACTGCAGGTCCCGGGTCTTCATAACGTCTTAAACGCTGGTGCAGCACTAGCCATGGGGCTAACTCTTGGGGCACCTGCCGCTGAAATGTTAACGGGGCTGGCGAGTTTTCATGGGACTGGACGACGTTTTGAGTTAAAGGCAACTATCCACGGCATCCGAATTGTCGATGACTATGGACATCACCCAACTGAAATTCAAGTGACTTTATCTGCTGCAAAGCGATACGCCGGAGATGGACGGTTAATTGTTATTTTCCAACCGCATCGCTATTCAAGAACTAAAGCTTTCATGAGTGAATTTGCCAAAGCACTGAGCACCGCTGATGAAGTTGTCCTATTGGAAGTTTATGCCGCAAGTGAAGTACCAATACCAGGAATAACTTCCGAAACTATTGTGGAACAGATGAGCAATGGCCACTTTATTCCCAACTTTTTAGAGGCATCTGAATGGGTAATTGCTCAAGCAAAACCAGGTGATGTGATTCTGACTCTCGGAGCAGGCGATGTAAATTCCCTTGCCTCAATAATTAGCGATGGCTTGGCGCGGCGATTTAATTAATGAAACTTGCGCTGCAAATGAAACGACGAAAAGCGGTTCTTGCTATCTCCTTTACTTTAATGTTTTTCGGAGCTGGCTCTTACTTGCTCGGTTGGTCCTCATTGCTGACTGTAAAACAAATTGAAATAACTGGATCACCAACCGCAGCGTCGGAGAAAGAAGTTGCAAAGAGTTTAAATCTGGCACAGGGAGAGAAATTAGCGCGTGTAGATCCCAGGGCGCTCTCGCATCGATTGAAAGCAACGAACTGGATTGAATCAGCTGATATCTCTCGTAACTGGCTAAATGGCAAAGTCACTATCGCTTTACATCCAAGAGTCCCAGTTGCACTTTATGCAGAGCCGGGTAAACCTCAAGTGGCACTTGATGCTTCGGGAGCGATTTTTAATCTGCCCGGATCGCTTCCATCTGGTCTTGCAAATGTCAGTGCAACATCTATAGCAAGTGGCTTAACCGCGATCAAAGTATTTACTGAAATGGATAAAGAATTTAGCGCTGGAATTGATCTTCTGACTGCGACATCTTCGACGAAACTGACCGTTGATGGAAAATTTAATAGCCATAGACTTCGAATTATTTGGGGCGACGGCGAGGACACATCGTTGAAGATAAAAGTCATCAACGCCCTGCTAGAACTTCCGGAGAATAAATCGATTCGCTTGATCGATGTAACAGCTCCACATGCACCCATAGTCAGGTAAAAATTCGGTAAGAAATTAGTAAGTAAATAGTTTGCGTCGGTCTTTGCTTTCGCACGCTTGACGCCTTACGTTGCCGTCATCAAAGAGAGTAGAAATGTAATTCTCAAGTTGAGGTTTACAGTTCTAAAGGAGGAACTTGTGGCTGCACCACAGAATTATTTAGCTGTCATCAAAGTAGTTGGAATTGGTGGTGGTGGAGTTAACGCAATCAATCGCATGATTGATGTTGGATTAAAAGGCGTTGAGTTCATTGCAATTAATACTGATGCACAACATCTTTTGATGAGTGATGCCGATGTGAAATTAGATATCGGACGTGCATCTACTAAAGGTCTCGGTGCAGGTGCAGCTCCTGAAAAAGGAAGACAAGCAGCGATCGATCACACAGAAGATATTGAAGAAATTTTACGCGGTGCAGATATGGTATTTGTTACCGCTGGTGAAGGCGGCGGTACCGGAACAGGTGGCGCACCAATCGTTGCAAAGATTGCGCGCGATCTAGGCGCGCTAACAATTGGCGTTGTTACACGACCATTCTCATTTGAAGGAAAGATTCGCTCATCTCAAGCAGATGAAGGTATCGAACTCTTGCGTGCAGAAGTTGATACTTTAATTGTTATTCCAAACGATCGCTTACTTGCAATTTCAGATCGAAATATAACTGCAGTCGATGCTTTTAAAACAGCAGATCAAGTATTGCTCTCTGGTGTTCAAGGAATCACAGAAATAATTACACAGCCAGGACTTATTAATCTGGACTTTGCTGATGTGAAGACAGTGATGACTGATGCGGGATCAGCGCTGATGGGAATTGGTTCTGCGCGCGGAGAGAACCGAGCAACTCGCGCCGCTGAGTTAGCAATTTCTAGCCCACTTCTTGAAGCATCAATCGATGGAGCGATGGGAGTTCTTCTCTCAGTTGCTGGTGGATCTGATCTTGGACTATTCGAAATAAATGAAGCTTGCGAACTCGTGCAAGCGGCAGCTCATCCAAATGCGCGAATTATCTTCGGTACAACAATTGATGATGCGCTGGGTGATGAAGTTCGAGTAACTGTGATCGCAGCAGGTTTCGACGGCGGTCAACCTAAGAAAGTTTCGATGCCAGTAATAGATGCCTCAGCTTTGAGCGGTGTTGCTGACCCGATTCCATCTAATGATCCAATTTCAGTCGCCTTAGATCTTGATAACTCATCATCACGTAAGCGAGTAACTTTCGAAGATCTTGTTGCAGAAGATGAGATCGACGTTCCTGATTTTATGAAGTAATAGTGGCCCACTCCATCTGCGAGTGAGTTTGCGATGCTTACTATATTTACAAATCGCCTCGGCGGAATCAGCCAAGGGGTTTACGGATCTCTAAATTTGGGCGATCACGTTGGCGATCTTGCGGCAGATGTATTGCGAAACCGCGAGTTGATCTCTGATTTATATGGTCCAGTGCAATTTATGAACCAAGTTCATGGTAATCGAATTGCAATCATTGAGAGCGTTACGGATGAGCAACCCACTGCCGATGCCTTGGTGACTGGAATACCTGGCATCACCTTGGCGGTCATGGTCGCTGACTGCATTCCGCTGCTATTAACTTCACAGCAAGTTGTTGCTGCAGTCCATGTAGGACGCCGTGGCTTGGTAAATCAAGTGGCGATCAAGACGATCGAACTCATGCGCGAAATGGGTGGGAAAGATATTGCTGCGAGTATTGGACCAGCCATCTGCGGTAAATGTTATGAAGTATCTGCAGATATTCACAACGAGGTTATCTCACAATTTCCTTTAGCAGATTCGCGGACTATTTCTGGCTCACTTGCCTTAGATTTACCAAAAGCGCTTTATAGCGAGTTGCAAGGTGTGGGGATCGTGGAAATTTCTAATGTAAGCCAGTGCACCGTAGAAGATGGCGATCTATTTTCTTATCGCCGCGATGGCGTAACCGGGCGACAAACTGGTTTAGTCAGCCTATGAAATCGCGCGCAGAAGAGATTTCCACCGCCTTAAAAGGCGTTGAGCAGCGAATCTCAGCAGCAGCAATTAGTGCCGGCAGATCGCGAAGTGAGATCACCCTGATCTCAGTAACAAAAACATATCCAGCAA
>CAFBOU010000005.1_pt1 | contig 21923 bp, 18 predicted proteins | sample 7269551 | NCBI WGS metagenome assembly CAFBOU01 (sample SAMEA6814126, study PRJEB35770) | freshwater metagenome | biome: Freshwater; feature: Freshwater reservoir; material: water | place: Czech Republic | collected 2017-07-26 | depth 30m m
GCTCAAGTAACAACGCAATTAGCTGATCTTGAACTCGTTTCCATGATCGAACCACTTCCATATATAAAGAACGCCGATGGGCGAGCGATACTGGACCCATCTGAAGAGAAGTTAATAAAAGTAGTTTCAATTGCCTCTGCACTTGGCTCGTCATCGGCATACACCTGGTTAAAGATCCCTGCGCCAACAAATCCCGAGAAAGTTGCTGCCGCAACTAGTTGCCCAATTTTATTATTAGGTGGAGATCCCGGAAGTAATTGGGAAGAAGTCTTTGCCAAATGGGAGCTAGCGCTTAAAGTTCCGAATATCCGTGGTCTGGTTCCGGGTCGCGCGTTACTGTACGGAGAAGAATTAGATGTCGAAACTGCCGTATCTCGCGCAGCAAAAATGGTTAGAAAAGGTTGATGATGAGTTGGTATAAACCTGCAGGGACTTTGGCTACCGCCGATGCGGAAATATCGCTGACTCCAAAAGATGCTGGGTGGGAATTCTGCGGCTTTTATACCTACAACTTTGCCAAGCGCGCTGAAGTAAAAGTAGAACTTAAAGGGCGCGAAGGAATCTTGCTTCCCTTATCTGCCCAAGATGTAAAGGTGGAAGTAGATGGTCAAGCCTTTACTTTGAAAGGGCGCACTGGCGTCTTTGCTGCGGTATCGGATTGGATCTATCTGCCGGTTAATTCTTCAGTAAAGTTCTCTGGAAAATCTGGCGAAATTGCACTGCTTACTGCAGAAGCAAGTGAAAAATTCCCAGTTTGCTACACACCTGCGCAAGACGTCTCTGTGGAAGTTCGCGGTTCTGGAAAAGCCACCCGCCAAGTAAATAACATTGCAACTCCGACAAGTTTTACCGCTTGTCACAAGATCTTGGTCTGCGAAGTAATTACTCCAGGTGGAAATCTCTCATCATGGCCGCCACATCGCCACGATAAATTCCCAGGATGTCCAACAATTAATGAAGAGGTTTACTACTTCCAGATCGGTAAAGATGGATCCGATCATGGTGACGACGAAGGCGTTGGTTTCTTCCACGTTTATGCCGTCGACGGCTCGGTAGATGAGACAGTGACTATTCGCGATAGAGATACTTATGTTGTGCCGCATGGCTATCACGGACCATCTATCGCTTCCCCGGAATATCCAATGTACTTTTTAAATGTTATGGCTGGCCCTGCCGCAGAACGCAGCATGGCATTTTGCGATGATCCAGCACACCATTGGATTAGAGATTCATGGAACGATCAAGTGCAAGATCCTCGTTGTCCAGTTACTTCAGCCCAAGGCAAGGTTAAAAAAGGTTAAAAAATGAAGAAAGATATTCGTATTGCTGTGCTTGGACTCGGTTGGATGGGGCAAGCACATTCTCGCTCTGCACTGCGCATTCCATCGCTATTTCCTGATCGCGGATTCCAACCAATCCTGCAAGTTTGTGCTGATGTTGATCCAGCGCGACAGAAGAGCGCGGTTGAAGATTATGGCTTTGCGCGCGCAACAGGTGATTGGATGGAGGCAGCAACCGCAGCTGATGTAGATGCAGTTTGGGTAACTGCTCCAAATATGTTGCACCTGCCAATGATTGAAGCGGCAACTAAAGCGGGCAAAGCAGTGTTTAGTGAAAAGCCAATTGGTGGAAAACCAGAACAAACCGTTCAAGCTTACAAATTAGCTAAGAGCGCTGGAGTACCAACTGGAGTTGGATATAACTATGTTTGGGCTCCCCTGGTGCTGCACGCAAAGAACTTAATTGCTAGCGGTGCACTTGGAGAAATCACGCATTACCGTGGTCGATTCTTGAGTATGTACGGAAGCGATGAACTTGGCTTACTTACCTGGCGCTTTAAATTAGCTGATGCAGGTTATGGGGTATCAAGCGATATTTTGAGCCATAGCGTTTCGATGGCGCAATTTTTAGTTGGTTCAATTTCTGAAGTTGTCGGAATGCAGAACACAACGATTAAAGAACGTCCACTTCCAACCGGAAATGCTGGGCACTATTCCCGTGGCAAGGCCAGTGATCCTAAAGGCGTTGTTGAAAATGAAGATTTCGCTTCTATGCTCTGCACTTTTGCCAATGGTGCAACCGGAACATTCGAAGTCAGCCGCACCGTTGTTGGTCCAGAAAGTCAGAACGCCTTTGAAATTTATGGCACAAAGGGTTCGCTCTTGTGGAATTTAGAGAAGATCAATGAGTTGCAGTATTACGAACTCGGCAGTTCACTAAACACTGGCTACACCACTATCTACGGCGGCGATCGCTTCCCATTCCATGGCGCCTTCGTTCCCGGCCAAGCAAATGCCATTGGTTTTGAAGACTTGGTCGCTATTGAAGATTATGTCTTTATGCAATCAATCGTTGAGGGCAAAGCCTTTGGGCAGAGTTTTAAAGAAGCGGTTGATGTGGTGAGCGTGCAACAAGCGCTGATTAACTCTTGGAGTTCTCGCACCTGGGAGAAGGTTAAAGATTTAAGTCTTTAAACCAATCTAAAGATTCAGGATTGGCAAGAGAGTTTAAGTTATTAATCGCAACTTCGTTAACTGCATTGGCTACGGCAATTTCCATAAGTTTGTTGCTCTTGGTGCGTGGAAAATCTGGTGCTTGCAAAATAATTGCCGGCACATGACGCGGACTAGCCTTGGTTCTTAGCGCTGATTTAATCTGGTTGCTTAACTCTTCAGTTAACACTTTTCCTGCGGCTAGCTTCACAAAGAGAACAATTCTTGTGTCGCCTTCCCAATTTTGGGCGATCGCTAGCGACTCAACAACTTCCGCGAATTCTTCAGTTATTCGATAGATTTCCGCGGTTCCGATACGTACACCACCAGCATTTAAAGTCGCATCCGAGCGACCATGCATTACATATCCGCCCTCAGCGGTCTTCTCTACAAAATCTCCATGTGTCCAGACATCTGCAAATCTTTCAAAGTACGCAGATTTAAATTTAGCGTTGCCAGCATCGTTCCAAAAATAGAGTGGAACTGACGGGAAGGTGTTGCGACAAACCAACTCGCCTTTCACACCAATTTCTGCCACGCCACCATTTTCAGAAAATACTTGAACATCTAACCCCAGCGCCGGTCCTTGAATTTGGCCGGCATAAACCGGCATATTTGGAACTCCGAGCATGAAACAGCCACAGATATCGGTGCCACCAGAAATCGAAGCTAAATGCGCGCTTGAAGAGATATCTTCGTAAATATATGCAAAACCTTCGTGGCTCAAAGGTGAACCAGTTGATGCAATCGTGCGCAGAGCTGGAAGTGAATGACTTTCTTTTGGGCGCAATCCCAATTTACGAATTGAATCAATGTATTTCGCGGAAACTCCCAAAAAGGTAAGTTGATTTTCCGCTGCAATATCAAATAAACGTTCCGGATTTGGATATAAAGGATTGCCATCGAACAACACGATGCCAGCACCTGTTGCTAGCCCCATTACTAGCCAGTTCCACATCATCCACCCGCATGTTGTGTAATAGAAAACTTTATCTTCAGGCTTTATATCTAAGTGATATCTCTGCTCGCTTAATACTTTCAACAGCACACCTGCAGCGCTATGGACGATACATTTTGGTTTACCTGTAGTCCCAGATGAGAACAAGATAAAGCCGGGGCGATCAAACCCACCCGGAATTGAAATCTCCTGGCTTGGTTTAAAGCCTTCCAGCCAATCGTCAAAACTTTGATAAGCACTACTTGGGCTGCCGATGGCGATAACTTTCAAAAGTGTCGGCAGTTGCGCCACTATTTCAGCAATTTTCTCTGTGCAATCAATTTTCTTACCATTGTATTGATAGCTTTTAGTCACCAGTAAAACTTTGGGTTCGATCTGCTGGAATCGGTCTAAGACTGTTGCTGTTCCAAAATCTGCAGATGTGCTTGAGAAAATCGCGCCGATCTTTAGCGCACCTAATGCAAAAAATACAGTTTCGGCTACGTTAGCAGCTATCGCCGATACGACATCGCCTTCCTTTACGCCGATTTCCTGTAAGCCAGCAGCTACTTGATTCGCGATCTCACGTACTTGTTTCCGTGAATATTCACGCTTGGCTCCCGCTTCACTTATTTCAGTAATAAGGATTTGCTGATCATCACCTTTAAGCAAGGTGTCACAAATATTTAAGTGCGCATCAGGAAAAAATCGAGTTTTTAGAAAAGTATCACCGATGATGCCTTTATCCCCCAGGCTTCCGATGACGCCGCTATCTTCAAATACATAGCGCCAAAAGGCTTCTCTATTTTCAATGGACCATTTATGCAGGCTCTGGAAATCTCTTACTTGCGCATAACCTTGCAGCTTTGCAAGCGCCAAGTTATTTGAAGCAGGCTCCCACAACGCTGGTTGCATCGCTTAGGGGCGACCCATTACTTCAAAGGCGCGTTCAAATACCTGCGCAAAGGCGATTGATTGAGAATGTGGCATCAGCCAACCTTCTCCCCCACGAATCCGACGTGACATCGAATCAGCCATTAATTGGTATGGATCACAAGCGGCAAAGTTTTCAACAGTAACTTTGCCATCGATTTCTAACTCCAAGGTGCTCACTTTATTGTGTGAATTAAAGGCATCATTTCCGGTTAATGAAACCCGTCCTTTAGAGCCAATTACATCTAAGTAAAGAGTGCTCGGCGTATTCATCGAAGTCACCGCCTCGGCGTGTGCGCCACCGATATCAAAGGAGAGTTTTACCGTTTCGTCACAACTTCCGGGATGCCATTTAACATCGGCCTTGATATTGCTAACAGGTGCAAAATCCATCAACCAAATTGGTGCGGCAACTGAATATGGACCGAGGTCGTAAAGTCCTCCGCCGCCTAATTCATAAATTGCACGAATATTTTTGGGATCAAGTCCGTCGTAAGTAAATGCGCTACGAATTTCTTTCACCTCGCCGATGACTCCAGAATCGACGAGTTCTTTTAAACGCAGAGTTCTTGGATGCCAACGATTCCAGCTCGCCTCCATGAAGATAAGTCCTGTTTCATTTGCTACCGCGATTGCTTCTTTAAGTTGTGCCACATCCATCGCTGCAGGTTTTTCGCAAAGCACATGTTTACCCGCGCGCATCGCCTTAATTGACCACTCAATATGCAATGAGTTGGGAAGTGAAATATAAATCGCCTCAACCTTGGAATCGGCAAGTAATTGATCGTAATCTGTGTAAACCAACCCGGACGGTGAAAGAGATTTTCCGCGTTCTAGATCTTTGGATCCAACTGCGTAAATTTCACCTTCTTGCGAATTTAAGAGCGCTGGGTAAAGAGCTATCTTTGCAATGTAACCTGCCCCAATAAATCCCCAGCGCACTTTTTCCATATCGGTGACAATACTTGTAAAAATGGTAATCGCCAAGAAGGTCTAAGATGGCCAGTATGAAGATCCAAAAGTGGACCGCCCGCGATACTAAAAAATGTATCGTCATTCCCAGCGATTTAGACCATAAATACTCGCGCGGGACGTTGGGTGTAATTACCGGATCCGCGCAATATCCGGGAGCAGCCGTTCTCACATCTCGCGCTGCAATTGCTACTGGCCTCGGAGTACTCCGTTTTCATAGTTCATCTGGTTTGGCCCACCTTGTTCTGCATGCAACACCAGAGGCGCTAGTTCAACCCGGAAAGGTTGATGCTTGGATCGCTGGTTCTGGCATCAGTGATAAACGATTTAGCGATTACACAACGTGGCTGCGCCATCGCTGGTTTAAATTAATAAAGTTGCAGACCGTTCCCACGGTTTTAGATGCCGGAGCGCTTTACCTCGCTGGAAAACTTTCACAGCCAACTCTGATAACTCCACATGCTGGTGAATTAGCTAAATTACTGAGCAAACGTGGGATTTCAGTTACATCAGAAGCCATCGAATCAGATCCGCGCAAATGGGCGGTCAAGGCGAGTGAATTTCTTGGCGTAATCGTCTTGCTTAAAGGTGCGCTCACAGTCGTTGCAAATGGCAAAGATTTAATTGAACTACCGAAGGCAACTCCGTGGCTGGCAACTGCCGGATCCGGTGATGTTTTAACAGGAATTATTGGTGCACTAGTTGCTACTAATTACATTGAAATTTTAAATGATCCAAATCACTTATCTAAAGTTGCAGCAAGCGGTGCATTCATTCATAACTTGGCTGCGGTAACTATATCTAAGGATGCCCCCATATCTGCTACTTCAATAATTGAATTTATTCCTGTCACGCTGCAGAAAATTTTAAAGTAGGGGTAGCCCCACAATTGTTTTTAGTTTTTGTTTCACAACGCGCGTGCTGCTAATCAAGGCTACCTTTAGGGGTGAACAAATCTCCCACCGTTTTAGTTGCAAGTGATGACGCATTTGAGTTAGCAACTCTTAGCGCAGCACTTCGAATGCAATCTATAAATGTTGTGGCTGAAGCTCATACCGAAGAGATCGCTCAAAATCTTTATAAATTTCTTTCTCCTGAAGTGGTACTAATTGATCTTCAGTTTGCTGGTGAGGAAGCTCTTGCTCTTGTAAATAAATTCCGGAAAGTAAATCCGCTACTTGGTATCGTCTTGATGACTGCGTGTCCGGACCTGCGTTTGTTGGGCCTGGAAGAGAAGCAAATACCAATGGGTTCACAAGTTATTTTGAAGAAATCAGTAGCTGACCTATCTGTCGTAAGCCATGCAATTACAAATTCTGTAACTGCGGTAGCAGAGAAGAAGAAGATGTCCTGGATCGATAGCCATGGTTCCCTGCACGAAAATGCCTTCCATTCTGTATTGAGTGATTTCACCGATATTCAAATTGAAACTTATCGTTTACTTGCCAGGGGGCTAAGCAACTCAGAAATTGCAAAGGTGCGATTTGTGAGCGAAAAATCAGTAGAACAAATCGTCGCTCGTATCGCACAACATTTACGAGTATCTCCTGACAGGGCGCAGAATCTGCGCGTTGTATTAACTGGCGAATATTTCAAATGGATCGGCTCACCGCGCCACTAACCAAGAGTGCTAGAGCCAAGCCAGTAAAGTGTGCGCCATGGCTGCGCAAATCTCCCTCGCTGATATTCGGAGCCGCTGGAATGAAGTGCTTGATCATCTAGAGCGTCAAGACAGAATTGCCTGGATCGCATACTTTGATGCCCGACTGGCTGGCTTTGACGGAGAAAAACTCTCCCTTGATTTCTCAGATTCCCGAAAATTCTCCGGTGGTCATGAATACTCCCCAACCCGAGAAAAGTTGCAGAACGCTTTGATCGCATCAATAAAATCTGTCCTGGATCTTGAAATAATGATTGAAGAGATCTAATGAAGCGCATTGTTTTTATTATCGTGATGAGCCTTGGTTTCTTCTCATTGCAAATAATTGCATCGGATGCGGCTGCTTCTAAGATAACAATGTCTCTTCGCCAGACTCCTGGTGGTGCAGAACCAATCGTGACTTTATACGGCTCGCTTAAGCCTGCTAAATCCGGTGTAAAAGTTTCGGTACAAATTCAGTTAAATGGAAAGTGGCAGGATACGCGTTTCTCATCTAAAACTGCTCGTGTGGGCACCTGGCAAGTAACCGCGGTCGCAACCGCTCTTGATGCCAAAGTTAAGTACCGTGCCAAAGCAAAAATCGGGAGTAAATACATTTACTCAAATATTAAATCAATAACAGTTAAATCATTACCGGAAATATCTGATGCCGCATCACTTGCAGTAGTTGATCAATTCGGCCCTGGAGGAAGAATTCATGGCGCAGATATAAGTCGTTGGCAACACCCCAATGATGCACCGATAGATTTTGCCAAGATGCACCAAGCGGGCTTGCGATTTGTGATGATCAAAGCATCTGATACGCGCGATGAAGCCGATGCGCTCTCCCTTAAATATCTGATTATGGATCGTTCTGCCGCACAAGCTGCTGGTATCTATACCGGTTTTTATCATTATGCAGTTCTGCCAGATGTGAAAACAGACGAACTAGTTGTCATCGATGCACAGACTCAAGCCCAGAAAGCGCTCTGGCGGCTCGGTGCATTGGGTGGATATAACGAACGCGACTTACCTTACGCATTAGATTTAGAAAATAACTGCGTGCGCCTGTCGGGAAAGACTTGTGCCAGATATCTTCCTAAATCACAAATAACTTTATGGGCAAAGACCTTTCTGAAGATCGTAAAAGAGAAGACTGATCGCACTCCGATTATTTACTCTTACCCGAGTTTTCTAGAAGGTGCGATGGTGCGCGATGATGAGCTGCGCCAATATCCATTGTGGCTTGCCCAATATGCGATTAATCCAGCAGATCCTCTAGCCCAACCAGGGCTAAAGGATGGCGGTTGCTACGTGCACTCGTGGACTACCGCCAATTGCTCTTCTAACTGGACTGTTTGGCAATACACCTCTTGCGGTATTGCTCCAAAATATGGAGTACCAAGCAATCGCTTAGATCTAAATGTTTTCCGGGGAACTCCATCGACATTTTTAGATTTGATTAAGGGGCGCTGGATCCCTGAAGTCATCGATCAAATGCCAAAGAATGAAATATCTTCTTTAACGTATAAGAACGTAAAGTTCTCGACCGCAGATAAACCAGTGAGTTTAGAAGTAGATGTGACAAGACCAGATGGTCGACCAGTTGTGACTGGCACTGTTCGCTTCTACGTTAATGCGCTTACACCAATAAATCCCAAGCCGACGCAGACCGTCGTACGAGCAACCAGCGGTTCTTGGAAGTTAAGTATCAAGGGGATTCCTGCTGGTTTATGGACCGGAGACATCGGTTTCGTTGATGCGACAGGTACACATGCTGCAAGTAAATTACCCATCGAATTAATAATCGGCGAGGCTATTCCAGTTTCTCCATCGCCAACTCCAAAACCAACTCCGGCACCGACTAAGAAACCAGTAACGGATGGCTGCAAGAATCAGATCAAGAATTAACTTGCGAAAGCAATTTTGTTAAAGCGGCGCGTTCGCTCTTCAGTAGTTTCATAAATTCAGCGACCGAGCTCTTCTTCGCGGCGGCATCCCAACCGAGAACAGGTGCAATCAGCGAAGCGACGGGCATGGCTAATGACTCCCCTCCATCACTTGCTTCAAATGCGATGCGAGTGCGGCGGGATAAGACATCGTCAACGCTTTGTGCGCCTTCATGAGTTACCGCATAAATAACTTCAGCTTTCAAATATGGAAGCTCAGGCGATAACTGTTGCGCCAGCTTTTTATCTTCAGTAATTATGGCTAGCACTTCATTTATTAGAGAACCGTAACGATTAAGCAAATGTTTGATGGCGGATTCAGATAAACCGCTTAGTTCAGATAATTGCGCGCTCTGCTGTTCCAGCGCGAAAAAACCATCTGCGCCGATAATAGGCAATTTTTCGGTTACTGATTCCGCAACGATGCGGCGCAGATCGTTCACCGCCAGGTCGATTACATCCTTACCCATGATGCGATACGTCGTATATTTTCCGCCTGCGATGCTGACAAACCCTGGGACTGGACGATCTACGGTGTGTTCACGTGAAAGTTTGGTTGTGCTTGAACTAGAAGAATTGGCAACCAATGGGCGCAATCCAGCATAAACGCCGATAATTTCTGATGACTTAATTTTCGGAAGCAAGACACGATTTGCCTGCTCAATAATGTATTCCACATCTTCTCGAGATGCTACGGGGCTAGAACGATCAGCTTTATATGGAGTATCTGTTGTTCCAACTATCCATTGATCTCCCCATGGAATTATGAATAAAACGGAGTCAGTAGTCTTTAAAATTATTCCTGCTTCAGACTTTATGGCACTCTTTGGCAGAACTATATGAGCACCTTTGCTCATTGCGACTTTATATCCCGGTTTGATTCCGAAGTTCTCATGGAGCTGATCACTCCAAACTCCTGCGCACATCACTGTAACTTTGGCAGATACTGTGATTTTTTTACCAGATGCCAAATCACGAACCTTGGCTCCAACCACTCGTTTACCTTCGCGCACCAATTCTTCACATTCAACGCGAGAGGCGATAACTGCGCCATGTCGTGCAGCTGTGCGGGCAATAGAAAGAGTATGACGAGCATCATCTACTTGTGCATCAAAGTATTTAATCGCACCGTTAATCAAATCACCACGTAAAGATGGTGCAATTTCTGCGATCTTCTTCTCGCTCAAATGTTTATGCCAGGGCAGCGCGCGCTGAAACCCGCGCAATATGTCGTATAAAGCCAGCCCAGCACCAACATAGGTGCGCTCTCTATATTTTTCGTGAAGTGGATATAAAAACGCGACTGGCTTCACCAAATGTGGCGCGAGTGTTGTAACCATCAACTCACGTTCATGCAGGGCTTCGCGAACCAACTTGAAATCGTATTGTTCTAGATACCTGAGTCCACCATGAATTAACTTGCTTGATCTACTAGAAGTTCCCGATGCAAAATCTTGGTTTTCTACCAGGGCAACTTTTAATCCACGAGATGCCGCATCTAAAGCCGCACCAACGCCAGTTACTCCCCCACCGATTATCAAAATGTCGAAATCTTCGGAGGCCAGTGATTTCAGCGCACTCACGCGCTGTGCAGGATCTAACTGCGAAGTAAACACTTTTTTTCTCGCCCCATACTGTTTTTTACTTGGTGGTTGTAGGCTTAAGGATATGTCATACATAGCAAGTCTGGATCAAGGAACTAGCAGTACTCGTTGCATGATCTTCGATTCTTCAGGCACCGTCGTGGCCATGGCCCAGAAGGAACATGAGCAATTCACCCCCAAACCTGGTTGGGTAGAACACGATGCAGGCGAAATATGGCGCAGTACCCAGGAAGTTATTGGAAAGGCGATTGCATCGGGTGATATCTCCCCCAATGAAATCAAAGCGATAGGCGTAACAAACCAACGCGAGACCATCGTTGCATGGGATGCCCAGACCGGAGCAGCTCTGCACAAAGCCATCGTTTGGCAAGATACCCGCACCGCAGATTTCCTAAATGGATTAAGCGCTGAGGTAAAAGAAGATCTCATAAAGCGAACTGGTTTGGCTATCGCGCCTTATTTCTCAGCGAGCAAGATACATTGGCTATTAAATAACGTTGACGCTGTAAAAAGCGCTCGAGCTGCAGGAAATTTGCGAGTTGGCACAATTGATTCTTGGTTGCTCTGGAACTTGACCGGTGGCGTTCACATCACTGATGTAACAAATGCTTCGCGCACCATGTTGATGAATTTGCAGACTTTGGATTGGGATGCAAATATCCTTGAAATTTTTGGAATTCCCCGTGAAATCCTCCCCGAGATTAAATCATCATCAGAGCGCTATGGAGTAACCAAGTCTGATGGTCCATTTGGAGCAGAAATTCCAATCGCTGGAATTTTAGGAGACCAACATGCTGCGATGGTCGGGCAAGCGTGCTTTGAAAAAGGTAGTTCTAAGACAACCTACGGAACCGGAAATTTCGCACTATTAAATACCGGTACAGAAATCGTGCGATCAAAGCATGGGCTGTTGACTACCGTTTGTTTCAAGTTTGGCGATCAACCTGCTCATTATGCGCTCGAAGGTTCAGTTGCAGTAACAGGTTCGGCAATCCAATGGCTCCGTGATGAACTACAGATAATCAATAACGCATCAGATATGGATTCTTTAGCTGGTTCGGTTTCAGATACTGCTGGTGTTTATTTTGTTCCAGCTTTTTCCGGTCTCTTTGCGCCGTATTGGCGCAGTGATGCCCGCGGCGTAATAGTTGGCTTAACTCGTTCTGCAACAAAAGCACATTTAGCGCGCGCCACTTTAGAAGCCATTTGCTACCAAACTATGGAAATCATGGATGCGATGGCTGCAGACAGTGGGGTTGCGCTAACTCAAATGCGTGTTGATGGTGGAGTCACCGCCAGCGAACTGTGTATGCAATTACAAGCAGATGTAATGGGGATCGAAATTATCCGTCCGTTAATAACTGAAACCACCGCGCTAGGTGCGGCATATGCAGCAGGACTAGCGATCGGATATTGGGAATCCATTGATGAAGTCAAAGCCAATTGGCGCGAATCAAAACGGTGGAAGCCAAGTAAATCTGCAGAAGATCGTGCCACGGGTGCGGCGCGTTGGAAGAGCGCAGTGCAACGCAGTCTCAATTGGGTTGAGTAACCCGTAGAGTTACCCCTTATGAGCCCGGTAAAGAAAATTAGTGCAGGAGTTACACGTACTGATTTACCTATGGCCGATGGACGCACTATTCGTTACTACGACACCCAAGGACAAGTTCGCAGCGCTAAAGATCAACGTCCTAATGAAGAACAGCCAGGGATCGGTGAACTTCGTTTAGATCCGCTAGTAAATGAATGGGTAGTCATGGCCGCGCATCGCCAAGGTCGAGTCTTCTTGCCACCTAAAGAGTTATGTCCACTCTGTCCAACAAATGGTGAACTATTAACGGAAATCCCTGATTCAAATTATGAGGTAGTTGTCTTTGATAATCGTTCTCCTTCTATGCGTCGTCCTGAAGGCGACTGGGCGATTCCAGATATGGTCGGAACCGAAACTGATCCCGGTACTGCCGCCGGTAAGTGCGAAGTTATTTCCTTTACCGATAGCCACCAAGGTTCATTTGCAACTCTTACCCCACAGCGTGTTCGCGTTTTGCTAGAAGCTTGGATTGATCGCGTACGTGAACTTTCACAAGAGCCATATATCCATCACATCGCACCATTTGAAAATCGTGGCGAAGAAGTTGGAGTAACGCTTTCACATCCCCATAGTCAGATTTATGCTTACTCATATATTCCACCTCGAGTGCAAAAAATGCTGGCAGTTGCGCAGTTACATTTTGAAAATACCGGTCGCGTGTTATTCGATGATGTCGTCGCCCGCGAATTAAAAGATAGTGACCGCATCGTTGCTAAAAACGGCCATTGGGTTGCCTTTGTTCCATACGCAGCAAGATATCCATTTGAAATTCATCTCGCTCCGCTGCAACCAGTGCCAGATCTCGCTGAACTTTCGCCCGAACAAGCTGATGCATTTCCCGAAATTGCGCTGGAAGTTATGCGCCGGCTAGACGGTGTCTTTGGAATCGAAATGGCTTACATCGCCACCTGGCACCAAGCGCCAGTGCGTGAAGGGCGCGATTTACTGCGCTTACATTTGCAGATCACAAGTGTGCGGCGCGCGCCAGGAAAGTTAAAGTATTTGGCAGGAAGTGAATCAGCTATGGGCGCATTTATTATGGATTTAAAGCCAGAACAATCTGCGGGACAATTGCGAGAAGTGGTTATTCAACCGCTGTAACGGATAAAACTTCAACGCCACCGATTGATCCCAGAACTTCCAATAAATCTGTGGGATCAGAACCCGGCACAGCAACTGTTACATCATCGAAACCACGGCCACCTTCAGATTTAACGACAACTAACCCTCGGATATCGCCACCGGCTGCGCCGATAGCAGAAGCCAATAGCCCAAGTGATCCTGGTCTATCGGGCAACGAAAGTTGTAAACGAAAGAGCGCCATAAGGAAAGGTTACCTCGTCCTTTCTAACAATGACATTTCAGTACTTGCGTGAGCCATCATTAAACCGCCGGGGCCGATCCGAGTGTGACTTTGTAGCTCTTGCTTGAACCGCTTGGCAAGGTTACGACCACGGTGACGACTGCACCTGGTGCATAAGAACGAATCTTTACGATCGCTGCATCACGGTTATTTATCTTTACTCCATCAATCGAAGTAATGATTGAACCGACAACAATGCCAGCTTTCTCGGCACCTTCACCTGGAGTCAATTGCAGAATCTTGGCTTGGGTATCTGCATTCATGTCATCAAATACCACACCTAAGACCGGACGTGTTGATTTACCAGTTGCAATAATTTCATCAATCACGCGCTTTGCTTCATTTATTGGAATTGAGAAACCAAGTCCGATACTTCCGCTGGTCCCACCTGAAGTTAAGGTAGCGATTGCGGAGTTAACACCAATGATGCGACCTTGCGTATCTACCAGCGCGCCTCCGGAATTTCCGGGGTTGATCGCCGCATCTGTCTGAATCGCATTTACATATGATGTTGAATCTGTAGTACCAGCCGTGACTGGACGATTAAGCGCTGAAACAATTCCTTGCGTAACTGTGTTAGCAAGTCCGAGCGGAGATCCAATCGCCAGAACTTCATCGCCAACGCTTACTTTAGATGAATCGCCTAGGGCGATCGCTGGCAAGTTGCCTTTCTTAACCAATAACACCGCAACGTCGTACATGCGATCGCGACCAACAATAGTGGCTGGAATTTCTGATCCATCGGCAAATTCAACGGTAATAGTTCCGGATGTGACTGCACTTTCGATCACGTGATTATTGGTAATTATGTAACTCGATGTTGAATTAGTTTTATAAATTGAACCAGAACCGGTTCCGCTGCCAGCAGTTGATTTAACAGAGATAGAGACGACCGACGGAGTGACTAAAGCTGAAATTGATTTGGCGTTAATGGAGTTACTGCCAATTTCGATTGCAGTTTTATTAGTAGCGCATACCCCTGATTTCGCCAATGTCAGCGCCTGTGTGCGGTTATCAGCACAAACGATCACGCTGCTAACAACAGAATTGTTGGCGGCCGTTGCTACTGAACCAGCAACAATTGCTCCAAGAGCAAATGCGACGGTCACTTTCAAAGGGGTGCGATTTATCTTCATGGGTTGATCATCCCTTCAATTCCTTAGTTTTTCCTGTGCTCTGTATGAAAAGATCTTACGCTTCTACGATCCAAGCGCCTTCTGTGGCAATTTTAATCTTGGCAAGGGGTGAATTAGCCGGTCCACTTAAGACTTTGGCTCCCTTAAAGGGATCAAATACCGCACCGTGGCAACCACATTGCAGATGCTTAGAGGCAGAATTGAATTGCACGGTGCAACCTTCGTGGGTACACACAGCTGAATAAGCGAATACACCTGTTTTGGTACGAAAGAGAACAGCCGGGGTTCCATTCTTTGCCACGAAAGTTTGTATTGCGCCGACTTTGAAGGCGGCATCTTTTATGATTTTTTTGCTCGTTGATTTCCTGCCGGGGCTGGCTGCAGATGTATTCGCTGACGTTGCCTTTGGAAATAACTTTCCAACTCCAGCGCCTGCAACTGCAATGGCAGCGACAGTTGAAACTCTTAAAAATCCTCGACGATCCAGGGAGACTTTATTTTTGCGACGAGAACCATAAAGGAATAAGAAATAACTAAGCCATAAAATTGTGTAAGCCGAATCGCTGGCTAGAAAATATGGCTTAACATGCCAACTGCTGGCGAGCCATAAACTTAAGGACATACCAAATCCACCAAGTGCCGCCCAGGTTGGTGCGATCCAGAGCAAAGTTGCTGCACCGATTGCAAACTCAGTTAACATCACAAAGATTCCAATTTGTGTGGAATGTTCTAACATTTTATTTATTGCAAAACCAACCGGTGAAGATGTCGCATATGCCGAAAGTTGGGTTCCGATAAATGTTGGTGAACCAGAAGTTAAAAATCCTGGATCGCTCGCCTTATCCCAACCCGCGTAAATCCAAGTGACTCCCAGCCAAGCTCTCAATACACGTAGCGGCCAGATTTGATTCTTCCAAGAGGTTTTTAAGTTCATGCGCAGAAAGTAACCTTTTTAGATGTGAATGTGCTGAGGACGCTCTGAAAGTTGGATCAAGATCGTCATGCAATGAGAGCTGCCCCACCTGGCCTCGATCCAGGGACATCCGAATTAACAGTTCGGCGCTCTACCAACTGAGCTATGGGGCATTATTTAAAACTTGTCGTGCAGGCGCACACTCTAGCGCACGAGGCGCATAGGGTCTAAATCGAGTTGGGTCTAAATCGAGCGAAGTGCCAAGTCATGCAGCCCACGTCGGGTGGTTTCCAGAGCGACCAGGCCGCTAAATGCCGCGGTGTACTCCGCTTCATTCTCAACCGGGTTAAGTCGTTGCAGCGAAGATTTCAATTCGGCAATAGATCTTGAAATCGCAACTTCGCGCAGCCGAGCCACAATACTTTCCACATAATGTCCAGTGATTTCACCATCGGCGCGGATTGGCTCGACATTTAATTCGGTAAATAGCGAACGCATATTCTCATCACTTACTTCTTCGATTTCAATAGAACTCTGCTCCGGATGAGCGCCAATTATCGCCGCTAATTGACTGTAGGCAGGGTGTGTAAATGCGTTGCTCTCAATTTCGCCCCAATTTGAAATCAATGTCGGCATCTGCAAACGCGCCTTTAAAACTTCGCGTTCTAAAATAAGCCTTGGCTCTTGTGGATTAGGACGCCATTGCACATTTGCAATTGGCTCATCTTGCGGTGCAGCGCTTGCACTTTGTGGTCGCGATTTCAAACCTTGATTTACCGCTGCAGTGACTAACTCAACTTCAACGCCTAACCATCCGGCAAGTAAGCGACTGTATTCCGGGCGCAATGACTTGTCACGAATTTGTGCAACAAGTGGCGCAGTTGCATTTAAAGCGTTAACGCGACCTTCCGCGCTATCTAATTTATGAAGACCGAGCTCGGTGCGTATCGCAAATTCAAATAATGGAACTCGCTTTGCAATCAAATCTCGCAGCGCAAGATCACCTTTCTGCTGGCGCAAGTCACAGGGATCAAGTCCATCAGGTTCAACGGCGACAAAAGTTTGAGTTACAAATTTCTGATCTTCGCTAAAGGCGCGCAGCGCAGCTTTCTGGCCCGCGGCATCACCATCAAAGGTAAAGATAACTTCACCGCGAAAGGCGTCATCATCCATCAACAGTCGTCGAATAATTCGAATGTGATCTGCGCCAAATGCAGTACCGCAAGTTGCAACCGCTGTTGTGATTCCGGCTAACTGCGCCGCCATTACATCTGTGTAGCCTTCAACAATTACTACTTGGCGCTTCTTAGCAATCTCTTTCTTCGCCATATCAAGCCCATATAAAACTTGGCTCTTCTTGTAAATTGGGGTTTCAGAAGTATTTAAATACTTCGGTCCTTGATCTTCTTCATCACTGGCTAATTTGCGGGCGCCGAATCCAACTACATCACCAGAAATATCGCGGATCGGCCAAGTTAAACGATTGCGAAATTTATCGATTGGTCCGCGCTGTCCCATCTTGGAAAGTCCCGCTGTTTCAAGTTCATCAATTGTGAAACCTTCAGCGCGTAAAAATTTAGTGAGACCATCCCATTCATCAGGTGCATATCCAACTCCAAAAGTCTCGCAAGCAGATTTATCAAAGCCCCGCTTGGTCATTAATTCACGAGCATGAGCTGCAGTCGGTGAAGTATTTAACTGGTCTTGGTAAAACTTTGCGGCTAGTGCATTTGCAGCAATCAACCGTGTGCGATTGCCAGCCGGCGCAGGTGTGAAATTTCCTTCTTCGTAACGGAGTTGATATCCAATGCGGTCTGCCAGACGTTCAATAGTTTCAGTGAAACTTAGGTGATCCATCTTCATTACAAATGAAATAACATCTCCACTTGTCTGACATCCAAAGCAATGGAAGAAACCCTTGCTTGGGGTTACGTGAAATGACGGTGATTTCTCGTCGTGAAAAGGACATAAGCCCTTCTTTTGTCCGCCACCGGCTGATTTGAGTTGAACATAATCGGCCACAACTTCATCTATGGCAGAGCGTTCTCGGATGTAGGTCACATCCTCTTCTTTAATACGTCCGCTCATGAGGCCATGTTATCTGAGCGCACTTAGGCGAGCATGTAAGGCGTATGCCCCAGGGTCAGTCAGGCTGGCGATCTGATCGATGACGATACGCATCCGCTCGGTGTCATTTGTAGCAACTTCCCAATCTTTGGCAAAGATTGAATCTAAATCGGTAGCCGCATATTTATGGAGCATCTCAACTAATTCTTTGATCAATAACTGCTGTTTGGCATAACGCTCTTGCGATGCCGCAGCGTTGATTAAGTAATGCCCAGCGACGGCTTTTAAGAAATCTACTTCGACTTCTTGCTCGCGTGGAATTACTAAGTCAGCGGTGTATCTCATCAGCGGACCATCACCATGAACTTTTCGAGTTTCTAGCTCCGCTGCCAATACAAAGCGCCCAATTAATTGTGAAGTGGAATCTTTTAGCCTTGCCAATGAACGATGCGAACCATCGTAATAACGTGGCCAGCAGGAAAGGCTCTGTAAACGCTCTAGCGCGCCAGCTGCCTCAATCTTTGTTGCAGTTGAGCCATAGCCATCTTGCATCTCTTTGTGAAGAATATCGAAGTCGCGCTCAAAATTTGCAACCTTAACTTGACCAACAAAGATGGCATCTTCTAAATCATGGACAGAATATGCACAATCATCGGACCAATCCATAATTTGGGCTTCAATACATTTGCGATCATTTGGCGCACCTTTGCGCATCCAATTAAATATCGGAAGATCATCTTCGTAGACGCCAAATTTTCTGGGATTAATTGCACGCGGCCAAGGATATTTAGTACCAGCATCTAAAGATGCGCGGGTTAGATTTAATCCAACGCTCTTACCGTCTTCATCTACCGTCTTTGCTTCAATCCGCGTTAACAAGCGAAAGCTCTGAGCATTACCTTCAAAGCCACCAAAATCTTTGGCAACTTCGGCAAGTGCTTCTTCGCCGTTATGTCCAAAAGGTGGATGGCCTAAATCATGCGACAAACATGCGGTCTCAAGTAGATCAGGATCTGCACCTAGTGATTCACCTAGTTCACGACCAATCTGTGCACATTCCAACGAATGTGAAAGACGAGTGCGTTGAAAATCATTTTCCCAAGGAACCGCTACCTGAGTTTTCGCAGCTAGACGACGCAGCGCCGCCGAATGAATAACGCGGGCGCGATCTCGCATAAATTCGGTACGCCCTGTGCGCTTGGCAGGTTCGAATAAAAAGCGTTCTGCATCCGCTTCGTTGTAATTCTTCGCCCCGCTCATAGCCCTACCCTAAATGATCGCTGATATGAATGCCGTGGCGACCTAGGCTCACATAAGCTAAATAAGCGCCAGCTTCACGTATTAAATACCGTTTTCCAGAATTACCTAAGGCATTTGGCCCCGTCTTGGCGGGCGAACAAGTTGCTATGACACCTAAATCATTGGCCATTGTCATTGCGCGGCGACAGTGGAAGGGGTCGGTAACGATTATTACATCTTTGATTTTCTTTATCTTCATAAACTTTACATAATTTTCAGTAGAAACCCAGGTATCGCGACCGACTTCTAGCGCTGAAATATTTTTAGATTTAATCCCATGAGTTGAAAGCCAATATTTTCCGGAAGCGGCTTCAGTGGTGCGATCACCAGGTGCGCCCGCGCCGACCGTGATTATCCGGGGAGCCAAACCTAAATCGTAAATTCGCTTTGCTTCATCAAGGCGTGCTTGCAGCACTTCACCGGGACGGCCATTTAATTGCGCCGCACCTAATACAACGATTACATCTGCCTTACGTGTCAGCGGATTATTAGCAGCTTGCCAGGTTACGGCAACTGCATAAAGTGGAACAGCGACGACAACCAATAAAATTGCGGCGATTACGCGGCGAATAATTTTGAAAATAATCATCCGCCAGAGAACGCATCTTCTAACTCGACTGAAACTTCTTCATCAGGATCATTTAGCCAACCATCTGGCAATGTCGGTGGACGTCCATGGCTGACGCGCCCACGGGGTTTTTCAGCAACTTCCATTGGGTATGGCTGATCAGTCAATTGATCAAGAAGTGTGCGAAGTTCGGCCAGTGATGAATGCATGCCAAATTGGCGACGCAACTCACTTGGCACTCTAAAACCTTTTAAGTACCAGGCCATATGTTTGCGCAGGTCGCGACAACCGCGATCTTCTGATTCAAAGTAATCAACGATTAATTCACCATGGCGATACATAACTTCACGAACTTCATGAAGTGTTGGAAGTACTTTCTTATCGCCACCTTTAAAAGCTTCGACTAAATCTGCAAATAACCAAGGTCGTCCCAAACAACCGCGGCCAACAACAACGCCAGCACAACCGGTCTCTTTCATCATCGCCAGACCATCGCTACCTGACCAAATATCACCATTGCCAAGTACTGGCGTGCCAGTAGGTTTTAAATGATCGACTAATCGAGTGATTGCAGACCAATCGGCTTTACCTTCATACATTTGCTCAGCTGTTCGCGCATGCAGTGCTACCCATGCAACTCCGCTATCAGATGCCGACTTGGCTGCCTCCAAATAAGTGTGATGATCAGTGTCAATGCCGATTCGCATTTTTACTGTCACCGGAATCCCAAATGGTTTCGCTGCTTGTACTGCGGCATCAACAATTGCTGCAAAAAGTTTTCTCTTATACGGTAGCGCTGCTCCCCCGCCTTTACGCGTTACCTTCGGAACCGGGCAACCAAAGTTCATATCAATATGATCTGCCAAATTCTCTTTACCAATCATTGTCACAGCAGCGCGCATAGTGTTTGGATCAACGCTATAAAGCTGCACCGAACGTGGCCATTCGCCAGCACCAGGTGCGATCATGCGCAACGTGTCTGGGCGTCTCTCAATTAAAGCCCGTGCTGTAACCATTTCAGAGACAAATAGCCCTGCACCTTGTTCGCGACATAGTGCACGAAAAGCAGAGTTAGTAATTCCTGCCATCGGTGCTAGAACTACCGGTGGATCAATTACATGATCGCCACTTGCAAGTGGCAGAGTTAAAGACACTAGTTAGCAACCAAGGAGTTTGGGAGCAAGCCATGCTTCTACTTGATCAAGGGCGATTCGTTCTTGTGCCATTGTGTCGCGATCACGAATTGTGACTGCTTGATCATCCAAAGTTTCAAAGTCGATGGTGATGCAGTATGGAGTACCGATCTCATCTTGACGACGGTAGCGACGACCAATTGCACCCGCATCATCAAAATCAATATTCCAGTTCTTACGCAATTGGGCGGCCAAATCACGTGCCTTAGGTGAAAGATCGGCATTGCGAGATAACGGCAATACGGCAACCTTCACGGGAGCTAAGCGATGATCAAGTTTTAGCACTGCGCGCTTTTCCATCTCACCTTTAGCATTTGGCGCTTCATCTTCAGTAAATGCATCCATTAAGAAGGTAAGCGCGCAGCGATCTACACCTGCCGCAGGTTCAATAACAAATGGCGTCCACCGTTCATTTTTCTCTTGATCAAAGTATGAAAGATCTTTACCCGATGCAGCAGAGTGCGCCTTTAAATCGAAATCGGTGCGATTGGCGATACCTTCGAGCTCGCCCCATTCAGTGCCGGCAAATTCAAATTTATATTCGATATCTGCAGTGCGCTTTGAATAATGAGATAACTTCTCTTTTGGATGATCGTAAATTCGCAAGCGATCAGGGTTGATTCCCAAATCTTTATACCAAGCCAAACGAGTATCGATCCAGTATTGATGCCAATCTTCATCCGTACCCGGCACGACGAAGAATTCCATCTCCATCTGCTCAAATTCGCGAGTACGGAAGATGAAGTTTCCAGGAGTGATTTCATTACGGAAGGACTTTCCGATCTGGCCGATTCCAAATGGTGGCTTGCGACGAGATGTAGTCATTACCTGATCAAAGTTAATGAAGATTCCTTGCGCTGTTTCAGGGCGCAAATATGCGAGACCTGATTCATCTTCAACTGGTCCAAGGAAAGTTTTTAGCAAACCAGAGAATTGTTTTGGAGTTGTGAACTGACCTTTATTTCCGCAGGCTGGGCAGTTCATATCGCTAAGTGATTCTAATTTCTTCTTATGCTTTGCTTCATAAGCTTCTTCCAAATGATCCGCGCGAGAACGCTTATTACAAGCAGTACATTCGGTAAGCGGATCGCTAAATGTGGCAACGTGTCCAGATGCTTCCCAAACTTCGCGAGCCAAGATCACGCATGAGTCAATGCCGACAACATCTTCGCGACCCATCACCATGGACTTCCACCATTGGCGCTTAATATTATTTTTTAACTCAACACCTAATGGACCGTAATCCCAGGAAGCACGAAGACCGCCA
>CAFBOU010000006.1_pt1 | contig 20235 bp, 21 predicted proteins | sample 7269551 | NCBI WGS metagenome assembly CAFBOU01 (sample SAMEA6814126, study PRJEB35770) | freshwater metagenome | biome: Freshwater; feature: Freshwater reservoir; material: water | place: Czech Republic | collected 2017-07-26 | depth 30m m
ATCGCTGGACGAATTCGTCGCCTCTTGGCGATGGCCGATAAACGCGCAGGAGAGCTTGGAATTCCAGATACTGAAGCCGGCCTTTCACCAGATCTTCTCAATTAGTTAATCTAATTGAGCGTAATTCCTACGTGAAGGTAACTACGCACGGCTGGTAAGATTACTCACGACCCCAATGATGTGGCAGTTTTATTGCCGTATACCCATCTGGTGCTACTGATATTGGCAACGGGTCCTTACACTTCTAAAGCGAGGTTTTTACGTGATTAATGTTGGAATTAATGGATTTGGACGAATTGGCCGCAACTTCTTTCGCGCCGCACTTACTAACCCAAATATAAATATCGTTGCTATCAACGATTTAACCGATAACGCCACTTTGGCGCACCTTCTAAAGTACGACTCAATCTTGGGCCGTCTCGGCCTTGAAGTAACACACACAGAAGATTCAATCACTGTTGGTGGAAAGACAATGAAGGTATTTGCAGATCGCGATCCAGCAAATCTACCTTGGGCTTCAGTTAAAGCCGATATCGTCATCGAATCCACTGGCCACTTCACCAAAGCTGCTGATGCCAAGAAGCACATAACAGCCGGTGCGAAGAAGGTAATCATTTCTGCACCTGCATCTGATGAAGACATCACAATTGTTATGGGCGTAAATCACGAAAAGTACGACCCTGCTAGCCACCATGTTATTTCTAACGCATCTTGCACAACCAACTGCCTTGCTCCAATGGCTAAGGTTCTTCAAGACAACTGGGGAATTGTTAAGGGCTTGATGACAACGATCCATGCCTACACAAATGACCAGGTAATTCTTGACTTCCCTCACAAAGATCTGCGCCGCGCCCGCGCTGCTGCAACGAATATGATCCCAACTTCAACTGGCGCAGCTAAAGCGATCTCCTTGGTTCTACCTGAGCTAAAGGGCAAGTTAGATGGCTACGCAATGCGCGTTCCAGTTCCAACTGGTTCTGCTACTGATTTAACTGTTGAACTTGCAAAGGAAGCAACAGCAGCAGAGATCAATGCCGCAATGAAGGCTGCCGCAAATGGTGCGCTAAAGGGATACCTTTCTTACACCGAAGATCCAATCGTTTCTTCAGATATCGTCACAGATCCATCATCTTGTATCTTCGATTCCGGCCTCACAAAGGTTATTGGTAATCAGGTAAAGATCGTTGGTTGGTATGACAACGAATGGGGCTACTCAAACCGCCTCGTTGATCTAGTAGGTCTTGTCGGAAAATCTCTCTAATTTAGATGGGAAATTCTGCAATTAGCACGCTAGAAAATTTTGTTGTAGCCGGTAAGCGAGTATTTCTTCGCTGCGATTTAAACGTCCCATTAAAGGATGGAAAGATCACAGATGATGGACGCATACGCGCCTCGCTACCGACTATCAAAACGCTCCTTGCAAATGGTGCGAGCCTGGTTATCGCCGCCCACTTAGGAAGACCAAAGGGTGAAGTAAAACCAGAGTTATCACTTGCACCCGTTGCTGCGCGTTTATCAGAACTGCTTGGTACCGAAGTTAAATTCGCCGGTTTAGTCACAGGTGGCGATGTAACAACTAAGGCCCACGCCTTAAAGAGCGGTGAAATTCTCTTACTAGAAAATATTAGATTTGCTGCGGCAGAGACTTCAAAAGACGAATCAGAACGAGCAGCCTTTGCCAAGGAATTGGCAGAACTTGCAGATCTCTATGTTGGCGATGGATTTGGTGCGGTGCATCGCAAACATGCATCCGTCTTTGATCTTCCAAAACTTCTGCCTCATGTTGCCGGAACGTTGGTTGCGGCAGAAGTAGAAGTTCTTAAGAAGTTAACTCAAAGCCCAGAACGTCCTTATGGGGTAGTTCTTGGTGGTGCAAAAGTCTCTGACAAGATCGGCGTTATCGCTAACTTGCTTGGCAAGGTAGATGTCATGGCGATCGGCGGCGGAATGGTCTTCACATTCTTAGCGGCGCAAGGTAAAGAGATCGGCACATCTTTAGTTGAAAAAGATCTGATTGAAACTGTGCAAGGTCTAATAAAGCAAGCAGCCGCTTCGGGCGTTAATTTAGTTTTACCGACAGATATTGTCGTTGCCCCGAAATTCGCAGCTGATTCACCTGCAACTCTCGTTAGTGCAGATGCAATTCCTGCAGATCAAATGGGGCTAGATATCGGACCGGATTCTGCTGCTGCATTTGCTGCTGCAATTCGCGGATGTAAGACGGTCTTTTGGAATGGCCCTATGGGAGTTTTTGAATTTGCGGCCTTTTCTAACGGAACAAAGGTTGTTGCTCAAGCGCTAACTGAAGTTTCTGGAATCTCAGTTGTTGGCGGCGGAGATTCTGCAGCAGCGGTACGTGCCCTTGGCTTTGCAGATAATGATTTCGGTTATATCTCAACTGGCGGAGGCGCTTCCTTGGAGTACTTGGAAGGCAAGGAACTCCCAGGGCTTACCGCTTTAGATCTTTAATTTAAACAATTTCCTCAAAGATTCAGTATCGTTGCAGTAACTAGTAAAAGGAGCAGATCATGCGTAAGCCGCTAATGGCAGGTAACTGGAAGATGAATTTAAATCATCTAGAAGCGATAGCAGTTGCCCAAAAGTTGGTCTATTCACTTGGCGATAAAGATTACGACGCCGTGGATATTGCGATCATTCCTCCATTTACTGATATTCGCTCTATCCAAACATTGATTGATGGTGATCGTCTGCGCTTGCTTTACGGTGCGCAAGATATTTCTCCTGAAGCAAGCGGGGCCTTTACTGGAGATATTTCAGGGCATATGTTGGCAAAGCTAGGCTGTACTTTTGTTGTTATCGGCCACTCTGAACGTCGCGCGATTCATAAAGAAGATGATGCGCTGATAAATCGCAAGATAAAGGCAGCACTTGCCAACGAATTAACTCCAATATTCTGTGTTGGCGAAGAACTTTCAATACGCGAATCAGGTGCGCATGTTTCGCATGTGATCCGCCAAATTCGCGCAGGTTTAGAAGGATTCACCAAACCAGAGCTAAAGAAAATTGTTATCGCTTACGAACCAGTGTGGGCGATCGGCACCGGCAAGACTGCAACTCCAGAAGATGCCCAAGAAGTCTGCGCTGCAATCCGAGAAGAGATTGGTTCAATTGGCTCTGCCGAAATCGCATCCAATATGCGAATCCTGTACGGCGGATCTGTTAAATCTTCAAATATCTCAGAGATCATGAAGCAGGTCGATGTCGATGGCGCACTAATCGGGGGAGCGAGCCTAGACCCTGAGGAATTGGCTAAGATCGCCAAGTTCTACGAGGTAGAAAGCGCCTAAGGCGCGCTTGCTATCTAGTATCCTTACGCTCTATCTCCATCCAAAACATTAGGGGTTGTACATCGTGGCTCTAGCTCTCTCAATCTTGTTGATCGTCACCAGTATCTTGATGATCTTGCTCGTTCTGCTCCATAAAGGAAAAGGCTCTGGTCTCTCTGACCTATTCGGCGGTGGAATTTCCTCTAATTACGGTGGCTCATCAGTCGTTGAGAGAAACTTAGATCGCATCACTATCGTTGTTGGTGGTATTTGGTTCGGCGGCGTTGTCGCGCTAAGTCTTGTTTTGAAGGGTTAATAAATGGCAAGTGCAATTCGCGGAAGCCGTGTCGGCGCCGGCCCAATGGGCGAGGCTGAACGCGGAGATCAGATCGAGCGCGCTACCGTTTCATACTGGTGCGGCAATGGACATGAAGTTCGTCCTTCATTTGCTGTTGAAGAGACCGTTGTAATTCCTGCTGAATGGGATTGCCCTAAGTGCGGCTTGCCAGCAGGACGCGATCGCAATAATCCACCAAAGGCTGTTGTAAATATTCCTTACAAGACTCATTTAGCTTATGTAAAAGAACGTCGCACTGATACTGAAGGCGCAAAGATTCTCGAAGATGCTCTGCGCAAACTTCGTGGAGATGACGAGTAATTAAAGAGCTTTAGCAGCTTTTAAGAGTTGAGAAATACCCGCACTTCTATCTTGCAGATGCAAGCGAAGGAGCGGGTATTTTCTTGCCGCAAGCGCACGTGAATCACCGATTGCTTGCGCCATTAGTAAAGTTTGAAAATCAAAACTACGACCGGGTATAGCGAAATTAGTCTTCGTCGAACCAGTTACCTGTAAGAAAGTACCGTTCTGTTGGCCACCCTTGTGGAATTGACCAGTTGAGTGCAGAAACCTTGGCCCCCAACCAAAACTTACTGGGCGCCCGGACTTTTCCGACAAAATGCTGCGCAATTCTGCAAGTGCGGCATCATCTTTACGATCTAGATAAGCCATGATGGCGATATATCCATCTGCATCGGTGGTTGCAATCAAATTCTTTAGCGCCGCGGTTAAGGTATTTCCATCCCCAAAAATCTCAACAACCTCATCGAGTGCAGAAGGTTGCAACTGTGGCAATTTGTTATTCCACTCGCTTAGGACAATCGATGTTGCCTCTTTCGCCTCGGTAACATTTGGTTGATTAAATGGATCGGTACCAAGTGCGGCGCCCATCAAAGCCGTCACCCATTCCCAGAAGAGAAAATGTTCACCGAGTTCTGCCGAAACGCTCAATTGCGCACCAGGTGCGAAGGCGATCGAGAAAGCGCCGCCACCTTCTGCCTCATCAAAACTTTCTGTTGCAATTGGTAGTCGTCCGGTCTGTTCTTTGCCAGTTGATTCCGCGATTAACTGCTCAATCCAATCTGAGAGCCCGGGAAATTTTGAACCAAGGTCAGTAAATCCTAAGAATTGTTTATTCTGGGTGATCAGTAAATATGCAACATCTAGCACGGTGGCCGGCTCGCTAATGATTTGCGCTCGGCAATCTCCGGCTTGGTCTAAAAGAATTGAGGCATCAACGCCCATCAACGTAGCCGGAGTCAAGCCAAATGCGGTTAGCGCGCTAAAACGCCCGCCCACATTTGGATCTGCGTTAATTACTGAAAATCCCTTAGCTCTTACATCAATGTCCAGCGGTGAACCTGGATCTGTCACAAATAACATGTGATCGCGCGGATCTAAATTCGCGCTTTTTAGGTAGCCTTCAAAGAAGGCGCGCTGTGATGCAGTTTCAATAGTTGATCCAGATTTTGAGCTGACGATTACTAGCAATTTATCGGGGGAGTCCTTGAGAGCATGATCTAGGTAATCAGGATCTGTTGAATCAAGGATAAATATCTTCTTGCCATATGTCTTGGCTATTACTTCTGGCGCTAATGAAGATCCGCCCATTCCACAAAGCACTAAGTTCTCGCGTTCTCTAAACTTTGCAGCGATTGCATCTAGTATCGGCAGTAGTTCGCGAGAACTCTCATCTAAATCAACCCAGTTAAGGCGTATTGCTGCTTCAGTTGCAGCGGCCGGGCCCCAAGTATTGGAATCTTTCGCAGCCAGACGCGGGTGGGCTTTGGCTAAGGTTAAGTAAATTGGATCATTGCGATCGATCTTTTTAAGTGCAGGGCCAGCTAAAGCGATCATTATTTTAGCGCTGCTTCAATTTTTGCGACGATCGCATCTGGGCCAAATCCGAACTCCGCAAACAATTTAGTGGCAGAGGCTGATGCACCAAAGTGCTCCAGTGAAATCGCGATTCCGCTGTCACCGATATATTCGCGCCAACCTTGTGCGATACCTGCCTCAATGCTTACCTTTAAGCGGGCAGCCTTGGGCAGAACGTTTTCACGGTAAGCCGGACTCTCTTCTTCAAACCACTCTAAACACGGCGCGCTGACGACACGGGTAGCAATAGATTTCGCTTCAAGTATTTCTTGCACGGCCAACGCAACGCAAACTTCAGATCCTGTTGCAATAATTACTACCTCAGCAGTTTTCGCTGAATCTTTTAGAATGTAAGCGCCTTTATTTACCAACTCTGCTGGACTATGTGAACTCCGATCAAAGACTGGCAGGTTTTGGCGGGAGAGTAGTAGTCCAGCTGGCTTGCGACGGAGCATTATCGCTTTCCAAGCCTCACGAACTTCATTGGCATCAGCAGGTCGCACGACAGATAAATTAGGGATCGCGCGAAGCGTTGCTAAATGTTCGACCGGCTGATGTGTTGGACCATCTTCACCGAGACCGATTGAATCGTGGCTCCAAATAAAGATGCTAGGTAGATCCATAATTGCAGCCAGGCGAACCGCGGGTCGCATGTAATCACTAAATACCGCAAAAGTTCCACCGAAAGTCTTTGATAAACCATGCAAAGCGATGCCATTTAAAATTGAACCCATGGCATGTTCGCGGATTCCAAAGTGGATCATTCGCCCGTAAGGATTAGCGCCAGCCATTTTGCTGCTAGCAGGCAGGAAAGAACCCGAACTATTGATTATGGTGTTATTGCTTCCCGCTAAATCTGCAGAACCACCCCAGAATTCTGGAAGAGATTTTGCCAGCGCAGCAATTACTTCGCCAGATGCTTTACGAGTTGCGACATCTTTACCTGCTGGATATTGCGGAAGATCCGCATCCCATCCTGAAGGTAGTTCACCGCTGATTAGGCGCTTTAATAAAGTTGCACGATCAGCGTTGGCTCCCTGCCATTTGCTAAATTTCTCATCCCATATTTTGCGATTAGCGGCGCTGCGAGCTTTAACTTCGCGCACATGGCTCAAAACATCTGCCGGCATTGCAAAATGTTCTTCAGGGCTAAGGCCTAGTGCTTTCTTGGTTTCAATAATTTCTTCAGCACCTAGCGCCGAACCATGTGATTCTGCTGTATTTCGTGCTTTAGGTGCGGGCCATGCGATTACCGATTTCATGCGAATCAAAGTTGGTTTTGTAATCTCACTCTTTGCTGCTTTCATCGCAGCGTCTAGCTTAGGTAGATCCACGCTGCCATCACTTGCCGCTGCCACATCGATAACGTTCCAACCATATGCGCGATAACGTGCTGAGACATCTTCAGTAAAAGCGATATGGGTATCGCCCTCGATTGAGATGCGATTGTCGTCGTAAATAACTTTTAAGTTTCCGAGATCTTGGGTGCCAGCTAGCGATGAAGCTTCGCTGCTTACTCCTTCTTGTAGATCTCCATCTGAGCAGATCACCCAGATATTGTGATCAAAGAGCGAAGAATTAGCGGGCGCATCTGGATCTAACAGTCCGCGTTCATAACGTGATGCCATCGCCATTCCAACTGCAGTAGCAACGCCGGCACCTAGCGGACCAGTAGTCATCTCTACGCCAGCTGTATGTCCAAATTCGGGATGGCCTGGAGTTAATGAATTCCAGGTGCGGAAGGCTTTTAAATCTTCCATTTCTAAGCCATAACCGCTAAAGAAGAGTTGTGTGTAAAGAGTTAGCGAGGAATGTCCGCAAGAGAGAATAAAGCGATCGCGGCCTAGCCATTTTGGATCGGCAGGATCATGAATTAAATGGCGTTGAAATAAGTTATAGGCAACTGGTGCAAGTGACATCGCTGTGCCGGGATGGCCATGTCCAACATTTTGCACTGCATCCATTGCAAGGGCGCGGGCATATGCAACTGCGCGATCATCGAGAGTTGACCAATTTTCAATAGTGCTCATTAAGAATTTTCTCCCGCGCTGGTTGGTTGATTACGGACCGGGGAGGTTGTCATCGCTAATCGGATCCGCCACGCTGCGATCCAAACTAGGGTTGCGCCCAACAGGTGGGCAGCCACAATTATTTCAGGTATTCCGGTGAAGTATTGGATATACCCAATCGCGCCTTGTGCGAGCGCGATAATTGCAAAGATCGCAATACGCCGGCGGTGAATCTGGTTTGCACGAGCTGCGATATAGAGCGCTAAGGTCAAACCCAACAATGCGATAACTGCATCGGCATGAATCCATGCAACTGTGCGGATATCAAAACCAAAGCGGCGCGCCTGCAAATCACCAGCATGAGGACCACTGCCTGTTACCAATGTTCCTAAGACAATTACCGCAAAAGATAGATATATATGAGCTTGTGAAAGGTTGGCGGTCAATTGCTCTGCAGCCTTTACCCGCTCAACAGTTGAATTGCGCCGGTCATAGATAGATGCTGCGCCGGCGATCAAGATAATTGAGAGCAGTAGATGGCCAGCAACCGGCAATGGGTGCAAATTTGTTAGGACGGTGATTCCACCGAGTACTCCTTGTCCTAAGATTCCGAGAACTTGTCCCAAAGCCAATAAGCGAAGATCTGTGCGCTTTGTAATTAAGACATGGGCTAAGACCGCAAGAGCCACTGCGATTAAGGCAAAGGTAAGTAAACGATTTCCAAATTCAATCCAAGCGTGCAACTGGCCTTCGGCTTGGTGTGGCACTGGGGTGTAAGAACCGGCGGTGCACTCAGGCCAGGTGGGGCAACCGAGTCCAGATCCGGTAAGGCGGACAGCTCCACCAGTTAGGACCAACCCCGCCTGCAAGGTGAGTAAAGCTCCATACAAGGCGCGGCGTAATTTCATAGCCTAAGACTATGACCAAAGACGCAGCCGCTGAGTGGAAAGCGCGGGCGAATTACGACACAATACTGTTGTGAAATTAAATGTAGGGCCAGCCCTAAAGGCTACCGATGATCCGCGAACTCGCGATGCCGTCGGTCGCTCTGTACTCGAAAACGGACCATCAACGGCCGCAGCGTTGGGTGAGCGTTTAGGTTTGACTCCAGCCGGTATTCGTCGCCACTTAGATTTACTTGTAGCTGATGGAATTTTAGAAGCGCGCGAACCACGAATCTCTTCTACACGTGGACGTGGCCGTCCCTCCAAAGTATTTGTCATGACCGACTCCGGTCGCGAAAAGTTTGAACATTCCTACGATGACCTCGCTGTTGCCGCTCTTAAATTTATGTCAGCACAATCTGGCGAACATCTGGTTACCGCTTTTGCCCAATCACGTGCCGACGATATTGAACGTAAAGCATCGACTGTTATTGCAAAGAGTTCGCAGAAGTTAGATGCGCTCGCAACTTTCTTATCTGAACAAGGTTATGCAGCAAGTGTTGGACCCCGCGGTGCAGGCGTTGAACTCTGCCAGCACCATTGCCCGATTGCGCATGTCGCATCAGAATTCCCCCAGCTCTGTGAAGCTGAAACTGAAGCCTTCTCTAAATTGCTCGGCACACATGTTCAACGTTTAGCAACTATCGCTCACGGCGATGGAGTTTGTACAACATATATTCCAAATATGAAAGTAAATATCAATAATAAGGAACCACTAACAGCCGGAAAGGCGCGGTCATGACAACTGCACACCCAGAACTAGACGGACTTGGTAATTACGAATACGGCTGGTCCGATGGTAACGATGCTGGTGCTAATTCACGCCGCGGCATCAACGATGAAGTAGTTCGTGATATCTCGTCAAAGAAGAGTGAACCGCAGTGGATGCTGGATATGCGTCTAAAGGGCTTATCTTTATTTGAGAAGAAGCCGATGCCGTCATGGGGATCTGATCTAACTGGAATTTTCTTCGACACCATTAAATACTTTGTTCGCTCTACTGAAAAGCAGGCAGCGACTTGGGATGATCTTCCAGATGAGATTAAAAATACTTACGACCGCCTAGGAATTCCTGAAGCGGAAAAGCAGCGTCTGGTTTCTGGCGTTGCCGCACAATACGAATCAGAAGTTGTTTATCACTCAATCCGTGAAGACCTGGAAAAACAAGGCGTTATCTTCCTTGATACAGATAGCGGTTTAAAGCAGCATCCGGAACTCTTCAAAGAGTACTTCGGCTCAGTCATTCCAGTCGGTGATAATAAATTTGCAGCGCTAAATACCGCTGCCTGGTCAGGTGGCTCATTTATTTATGTACCAAAAGGCGTACACGTAGACATTCCTCTGCAAGCATATTTCCGCATCAACACTGAAAATATGGGTCAATTTGAACGTACCTTGATCATCGCCGATGAAGACTCTTACATTCACTATGTTGAAGGATGTACTGCGCCAATTTACAAATCTGATTCACTTCACTCTGCTGTCGTTGAAATCATTGTTAAAAAGGGCGCCCGCGTTCGTTACACCACAATTCAGAACTGGTCTAACAATGTTTACAACTTGGTGACCAAGCGCGCAACATGTGCTGAAGGTGCAACCATGGAATGGGTCGATGGCAATATCGGGTCCAAAGTAACTATGAAATATCCCGCCGTTATGTTGATGGGTCCACATGCAAAGGGCGAGACCTTATCTCTTGCTTTTGCCGGACCTGGTCAACATCAAGACTCTGGTGCCAAGATGGTGCACGCCGCTCCATACACATCATCATCTGTAATCTCTAAATCAGTTGCTCGCGGCGGAGGACGCACTTCTTATCGTGGACTTGTCCAGGTACAAGAAGGTGCACATCACTCAAAGAGCACAGTTAAATGTGATGCGCTCTTGGTTGACACGATTTCCCGCTCTGATACCTATCCATATGTTGATATCCGTGAAGATGATGTCTCTATGGGACATGAAGCTACAGTTTCCAAGATCAGCGATGATCAACTCTTCTACCTGATGTCACGCGGACTTACTGAAGATGAAGCTATGGCGATGATTGTTCGCGGCTTTATCGAACCAATTGCCCGCGAGCTTCCTATGGAATATGCACTCGAACTAAACCGCTTAATCGAGCTGCAAATGGAAGGCGCTGTTGGTTAATGACAACCCTTACTACCAATTATTTGACGCCGACGGGGCGAGAAGAAGCTTGGCGCTTTACCCCGCTTAAGCGTCTTGGCGGCATGCATGACGGAACTGCAATAGTTGCAGACCGTCACTCGCTAGCACTTAATTCTGCGTCAGTGCCAGGAGTTTCATTCGCATTGCTCTCGGCGATGGATAACGCGCCGATATCTGAGAGCGATGATGTAATTGTTGCCAGAATTCGTGATTTCGCAAAGGAAGTTGCAGTCTTAACTATTGCGGCAAATACGGAAGTTGCAGAACCGATCTTGCTAAAACGCACCCCAGGTGCGCTAGATAGCGCAGAGTTCTCACGCGTGTTGATTCGCGTGGAAAACCATGCGCGCGCAACTGTGATCATCGAGAACACCGGGGATACACACTTGGCAGAAGATCTGGAAATTTCAGTCGGATCTGGCGCGAGCCTGACTCTGGTCTCACTTCAAGAATGGGGTAGCAAGAGCATTCATGCCGGTCGCCAACATGCAGTCGTTGAGCGTGATGCTACTTTCAAATCAATTGTTGTGACTATTGGTGGTTCACTTGTGCGACTGCTGCCAACAGTTGAGTTTGCTGCACCTGGCGCTTCATGTGAACTGCTCGGCGTCTACTTTGCAACATCTGGTCAATTTTTCGAACATCGCATGTTCGTCGACCATAAAGTCCCTAACGCTAAATCACGTGTTAATTACAAAGGTGCGTTAGCTGGAGATCAGGCCCATACGGTTTGGATCGGTGATGTATTTATCAGAGCCGCTGCCGAAGGTACCGACACTTACGAGCTAAACCGTAACTTGTTACTTTCCGATGGTGCCCGCGCAGATTCAGTGCCTAACCTAGAGATTGAAACAGGCGAGATCGTTGGTGCCGGCCATGCCAGCACAACTGGACGTTTTGATGATGAACAACTCTTCTACTTAATGTCACGCGGTATCAACCTTGCTGACGCTCGTCGTTTAGTCGTTCGAGGATTCTTCAATGAGATCATCACTGAAATTGGCGATGAAGTTATCCAAACCCGCTTGATGGACCGTATTGATGACGAACTTGCGAAGGCAGGTGCGTAATGAGCGATTTATCTCTTGCTTCGCTGATTGCAGGCAAGCCAATCAAGATCGAGAAAGATGGGCGCACAATCTGTGTGGCTCGGGTAGGCGATGAGGTATTTGCAATTGACGACACCTGTTCGCATTCTGATGCATCTCTTTCGGAAGGCGAAGTAACCGATTTCAAAATTGAGTGTTGGTTGCATGGCGCCGAATTTGATCTGCGGACCGGCGAGGCGCTTACGCCTCCAGCGGTTGCACCAATAAAAGTTTATCCAGTAATCGTTGACGGAGACTCCGTCACGGTAGATGCGTAGTTAGGTAATTTGATGAGTACATTAGAAATTCGCGGCTTGAAAGTCTCTGTTGATACCGAGAACGGTGCAGTAGAAATTCTTAAAGGCGTTGACCTGACTATAAAGTCCGGAGAGACCCACGCAATCATGGGACCAAATGGATCAGGTAAATCGACTCTGGCTTACTCAATCGCGGGACACCCTAAGTACAACATAACTGGCGGAACCGTTACTTTAGATGGCGCTGACGTTCTTGAAATGACAGTTGATGAGCGAGCCAAGGCGGGCCTTTTCCTTGCTATGCAATACCCAGTTGAAGTACCAGGTGTTTCAGTTTCAAATTTCCTGCGTACTGCAGTGACCGCGCTACGTGGAGAAGCACCTAAGTTACGTACCTGGGTCGGCGAAGTTAAAGGAGCAATGGAAGCTCTCAGCATGGATCCATCATTTGCACAACGCAATGTAAATGAAGGTTTTTCTGGTGGAGAAAAAAAGCGCCATGAAATTATGCAGCTAGAACTACTAAAACCAAAGATTGCAATTTTAGATGAAACAGATTCCGGTCTTGACGTTGATGCACTTCGTATTGTTTCTGAAGGCGTTAATCGCGCTAAGGAAAGTAACAATATTGGCGTGGTTTTGATTACTCACTACACACGAATTCTTCGCTACATCAAACCAGATTTCGTTCACGTCTTCGCAAATGGCAAGATCGTTGAAGAAGGCGGACCAGAGTTGGCTGATAAGTTAGAAGCTAATGGTTATGCGGAGTACGTCACCGCGTAATTTCTATGACCTTTGACCCGTTAACTATTCGTAAGGATTTTCCGATCTTCGGTCGGAGTATTCGCGATGGTAAACGGCTGGTCTATCTCGACAGCGGGGCCACGAGTCAGAAGCCCTCTGTTGTAATCGATGCAGAATCAGATTTCTACAGGAACCATAACGCGGCGGCACATCGTGGCGCGCATCAATTGGCAGAAGAAGCGACCGAAGCGATTGAATCGGCTCGTGGCATCATCGCTGATTTTCTAGGCGGAGCCACTGACGAAATCATATTTACTAAGAGTTCAACCGAGGCTTTAAACCTTCTGGCTTACTCGATCGGAAGCGCAGCAAAGGAGAATCCTTTCCACCTCAAGGCAGGCGATGAAATTGTCGTCTCGGAAATGGAACATCACGCCAATCTGATTCCTTGGCAGCAACTTGCCAAGCGCACCGGCGCTGTTCTGAAGTGGTTTGAAGTTGAACCTAACGGCCGTTTAGATCTTTCAAATATGAAAAGTGTCATTACCGATCGCACAAAGATAGTTGCGTTAACTCATCAATCCAACGTCCTCGGCACGATCAATCCATTAGCAGAGATAGTTAAGCGGGCCCACGAAGTAGGCGCGATATTTATTTTAGATGCCTGCCAATCAGTTCCACATATGCCGGTAAATGTTACAGATCTCGATATTGATTTCCTTGTTTTCTCAGGACACAAAGCTGTTGGGCCAACCGGTGTTGGTGTGCTCTGGGGTCGCGCTTCCTTGCTCGCCGATCTTCCGCCATTCCTATTTGGTGGATCGATGATTGAAAGCGTCACCATGACGGATGCAACATGGGCGCCAGCGCCACGTAAATTTGAAGCAGGAGTTCCCAATATGGCTCAGATAGTTGGCCTTGGCGCTGCAGTGAGTTACTTAACAAATATCGGAATGCAGAAAATCCATAACCATGAAATCGAAATTACGCAATATGCGATCTCGAAACTTCAAGAGGTTGAAGAAGTAAGAATTATTGGGCCGACTGATATGAATTTACGCGGGGGAGCGGTCTCGTTTACATTGGGCGAAATTCACCCGCATGACTTAGGACAGTATTTAGATAACTCAGGAATTGCAGTGCGCACCGGACACCACTGCGCTTGGCCGCTTACACGCAAGATGGGCGTTCCTTCAACCACGCGAGCCTCTTTCTATCTATATAACACCATAGAAGATATCGACGCTCTGATCACAGGCGTTCGCGATGCACAGAAATACTTTGCGTAATGGAGCTAGATAATCTCTATCAGGAAGTAATTTTAGATCACTATAAGAACCCGCAGAATAAGAAACTTGCAACAAATTATGATGCCCAAGTCCATCACGTCAATCCATCTTGTGGTGATGAAATAGATTTAAATCTAACAATTACCGATGGTGTAGTCGCAAATATAAGTTGGGATGGGGTTGGTTGTTCAATTTCTCAGGCGAGCGTTTCAATTCTGACTGATCTCTTGATTGGTAAACCAATCTCTGAGGCGTATTCGATATTCGATCAATTTGTGAGTCTCATGCAGAGCAAAGGCAGTATTCCGGGCGATGAATCTGTTCTTGAAGATGCAATTGCTCTCGCCGGAGTCTCGAAATATCCTGCTCGCATAAAGTGTGCGCTATTAGGCTGGATGGCCTTTAAAGATGCCAGCGTTCAAGCACAAGCCAAATCTGAACTAGGATAGTCAAGAGGAAGAGAGGTCAATAATGGTTGCAGCAGTTGATGATGTAACAGAGGCGATGAAGGATGTAGTAGATCCTGAGCTCGGTATTAATGTTGTTGATCTCGGGCTTATTTACGATGTGATGGTTGACGATAACAACATCGCAGTCTTAAACATGACGCTGACTTCAGCAGCGTGCCCTTTGCAAGATGTGATCGAGGACCAAACACGTCAGGCGCTGGCACCTCTTACTTCAGATGTGAAAATCAATTGGGTGTGGATGCCGCCTTGGGGTCCAGATAAGATCAGTGATGATGGGCGTGAACAATTACGCGCTCTTGGGTTTACGGTTTAAGGGCTTTTCTAACGCTATAGATCGGAGTTTCAAGTGTCCATGCATGCTGGCTGGATGGCCCTTAGAACTTTAAGCTCAGATCAATCGGTCAAGAATGTAAAACTTCGGCCAGGAACTTTAAAGCGCATTTTCGCGTATTCAATTCCTTATCGTTCCACCTTCGTACTTTTTCTCTTCTGCCTGATAGCGGATGCAGTTTTAACTGTTGCAACACCTCTGCTGCTGCGCGAACTTATAGATAAAGGCGTAATTCCTAAAGATCGAACCATTGTGACAACGATGGCTGTGGCTGTTGCGATTCTGGCGATTCTCACCGCTGTTGTAAATATTGTGATTCGTTGGATTTCAGCAAAGATCGGTGAAGGTCTAATTTATGACTTGAGATCTCAAGTTTTTCGTCATGTGCAAGAGCAATCGATTGCCTTCTTTACTCGCACCCAAACCGGAGCGTTAATAACGCGAATTAATTCCGATGTAATTGGTGCGCAGAGAGCTTTCACCTCAACGTTCTCGGGAATAATCAGCAACGCCTTAACACTGGTTTTGGTAGTTGGAACTATGTTGGCGCTGAGCTGGCAGATCACCGTTGCCTCGTTATTGCTTTTGCCAGTATTTCTGGCCCCAACGAAATGGATCGGTGCTCGTTTACAGGGCTATACGCGGGACTCCTTTGAGATAAATGCACAGATGTCCTCGACGATGACAGAACGCTTCAATGTCTCTGGAGCACTTCTTGTGAAGCTATATGGAGATTTGGATCAAGAATCGCAAGTCTTTAAGAAAAAGGCGCGCAAGGTCGCTGATATCGGTATATCAATGGCGATGCTAAACACCTTCTTCTTTATCGCTTTGATTAGCATTGCCGCGCTTGCGACCGCTATCGCTTATGGGATTGGTGGACATCTAGCGATCGATGGTGCGATCACTGTCGGAAGTCTGATTGCAATAACCACTCTTTTAGCGCGTTTGTATGGACCGCTGGTTGCACTGGCTACTGTGCGCGTTGATGTCATGGGTGCACTTGTTTCCTTTGAGCGAGTCTTTGAAGTCTTAGATCTTGAACCAATGGTGAAAGAGAAAGAAAACGCAGAGATTTTGCAAAGCAGAACACCTGCAATTGAATTTCAAGATGTTCACTTCACCTATCCAAATGCTCAACAGATTTCCTTGGAATCACTTGAAGCGAGATCGATCCCTGAGACTCGTGAAAGCGAAGAGATTTTAAAAGGTATTACATTCTCGGCTCTGCCAGGTACGGTCACTGCGCTGGTTGGCCCATCAGGTGCCGGAAAAACGACAATTAGCGCGCTCTTGCCCCGACTTTATGATGTGACTTCAGGTGCAATCAAAATTGATGGCCATGATTTACGCGATTTAACTTTGACATCTCTTCGTCATTCGATCGGTGTAGTCATGCAAGATTCACATTTATTCCATGACACGATTACCGAAAATCTTCGCTATGCAAAGGCTGATGCAACCGTCGAAGAGATGAAGACAGCTTGTCAGGCAGCACAAATATGGGATCTCATCTCATCGCTACCGAATGGCCTCGAGACGATGGTGGGAGAGCGTGGTCATCGCCTTTCAGGTGGAGAGAAACAACGATTAGCGATTGCTCGTTTATTGTTGAAATCTCCGAGCATCGTGATTTTAGATGAAGCTACTGCGCACCTAGATTCTGAAAATGAGGAGTTAGTGCAGAACGCTTTGGCTAGCGCTCTGCAGGGCCGCACCAGCATTGTTATTGCTCATAGATTAAGTACGGTGATGAGTGCAGATCAGATTATTGTGTTAGAAAATGGTTTGATCCGCGAACGCGGCAAACATGAAGATTTAGTACGTGCTGGTGGGCTTTATTCAGAGCTCTTTGCGCGTCAAGATCTGACCACGTCTAATTAGAATTCGTCCATAGATCGCTAAGCCGGCGAAGAAGATCCACTGCAGAGAATAAGCCAGATGGGGCCCGTCGCTTAACTCAGGTAATTGAGCCGCAACCGCCGGCGTCAGCGCAGCTTCTGAACCACTAATCAAATCTAGATAAAATCCCTCGCTCTTAAATCCAGTTTGAGCATTTAGCTTTGAGATCATGCCAGAACCAGAGTGTGGAAGTGCAAAGAAAGCTCCGACTGGTAAAGAAGTATCTAGCCTAACTCGAGCAATAATTGAAACTTCACCTTCGGGAACATCTGCAGTCACTGGTGCAGTCATAGCATTTTCACCAGCCTTTACCCATCCACGATCTACCCAGATATAGCGAGAATCGCTCAACTTAAATCGCGTCAATACTTCGTAGCCATAAACACCTTCGGAGTATCGATTCTTTAAAAGTATCTGTTCAGCAGTGTTGAAGCGACCAGTCGCACTAACTGTGCGCCACTCGTGTCTCGCAAGTTCATCTGGATTTGCAGATGGCACGGTAGAGATATCTATAGATGGAAGCGTTAGTTGGGACTCGATCAATGCGTTTCGCTGGTGGCGATCAATGCCACGTTGGAATTGCCACTGCGCAGCCCAGATGCAGAGGGCAATTAATAACAATGTGACTAACGATTTTAAAAGTGCCAGTGGCTCTCGCTCTTTTACTGGCTCAATCGACATACGGGAAGTCTAGCGAATAGCAATTATTCTAAAGACTTCGCCTTATCGGTAACTAGCGATTCTCCAGGTGCGAAACTTTCGCGACCAGCATTTGCTACAACAACGGCGATATAGGGCAAGGTGACGGCTCCCAATAATGCAAACCAGCGATAAGGGCTAGGCAAAATTACAGTTAGCAGAAAGCAAGCGGTACGAATCATCATGGAGATGAAATAACGACGTTGGCGGCCGGCTTGATCACGGGTCAGAGATGTGGGAGCAGCTGTTATGTCATAAACAGTCGCTGCGCCTTTCTTACTCTGTTTCTTACTAAAGATATGAGCCATGAGATAAGACTATGGGGCGCTAAGGCAAGGCGCGAGGCGGAAATGCTGGTTACGCATAAGTAGCAGGGTAAGTTTTGTCATATGTCAGAAGAGAATTCTCCACTCGCCCTAATAACCGGCGGAAATCGTGGAATTGGTTTAGCGATCGCGCGTTCTTTAGCGAAAGCAGGCCATCGCGTGATCGTTACTTATCGAAGTGGTGATGCTCCATCGGATTTCCTTGCGGTAAAGATGGATGTAACTTCAACAGAAAGCGTAGAAGCCGCCTTTGCTGAAATTGAAGAGAAATGGGGAACCCCAGAAGTGATCGTGGCCAACGCTGGGATCACTAAAGACGGTTTGGTTTTGCGGATGAGCGATGCTGATTTCGAAGATGTAATCGATGCAAACTTGACCGGTGCTTTTCGCGTCGCGCGCCGCGCAACCAAAGGGCTGTTGAAATTAAAACGCGGCCGTCTAATTTTTATTGGTTCAGTCGTCGGGGGTGTTGGGGCTGCTGGCCAAGTTAACTATTCTGCTAGCAAAGCCGGCTTACTCGGAATGGCACGATCTTTTGCGCGCGAGCTCGGTTCACGTGGGATAACTTCCAATGTAATCGCTCCTGGATTTGTCGAAACTGATATGACTGCGACTTTAGATGAGAAGCGACGTGAAGAGATTGCTAAATCAGTACCGCTCGGAAGATTTTGCAGCGCAGATGAGATTGCAGATGTTGTGACATTTGTTGCATCTAAGGAAGCAAGTTACATTACTGGTGCGCTGATACCGGTCGATGGCGGATTAGGAATGGGGCATTAACGATGGGAATTTTACAAGGTAAAAACATTTTGGTTACTGGCGTGCTAACTGATAGTTCGATCGCTTTCCATATTGCAAAGTTGGCTCAAGAAGAAGGCGCTACGGTATTGCTTTCATCTTATGGTCGCGTCATGAGTTTAACTACGAGAATTGCTGGGCGCCTTCCACAATCAGCGCCGGTAATTGAATTGGATGTAACAAACCAAGATCATCTTGACGCACTTGCGGAGCGAATTAAAGAGCATGTCCCACATTTAGATGGCGTCGTACACTCAATTGGTTTTGCACCAGAGGCTGCCCTCGGTGGTAATTTCTTAAATACTGCTTGGGAAGATGTGGCAACTGCGGTTCATGTATCGGCTTATTCGCTGAAATCACTAACCATGGCAACGCGGCCACTCTTTAATGGTGGTGGATCTGTCGTGGGCTTGGATTTTGATGCAACTGTCGCTTGGCCAAAGTACGACTGGATGGGTGTGGCTAAAGCGGCTCTTGAATCCACTTCACGCTATTTAGCGCGCGATCTTGGTGGCGAAAATATTCGAATAAATCTTGTCGCAGCAGGTCCAATTCGCACGATGGCTGCGAAATCAATTCCTGGATTTGATGAATTTGAAAAGGTTTGGAATGAGCGTTCACCTTTGGAGTGGGATGTCACCGATCCAGTGCCTGCGGCAAAGGCTGCGGTTGCCCTACTTTCCGACTGGTTCCCGAAAACTACCGCTGAAATCATCCACGTAGACGGCGGTTTGCACGCCATGGGTGCGTGAAGGTAAAGTAACCCTCAGACCAGTGGCCTTGGCTACTGCAAGAGGAGCTCACCGCTCCCACCTTCTCGGCCTACATATGTAGAGCTGGCTGGTTTGTCGGAAGTAAATCGCCTGCGGGCGCTCTTAACTTTCCTTAGCGGTGCGCGATTTTTGCGATAAGCCTGGCTACCTAAGTCAAAAGACAAGTAGCAGACCAACTAAGGAGCACAAATCACAACTGAACCGCGCATTAATGACCGTATCCGCACACCTCAAATTCGTCTCATCGGACATACCGGAGACCAAGTTGGAGTTGTAGATATCGACACAGCGCTACAGATGGCAGATGAAGTCGGTTTAGATCTCGTTGAGATCGCACCAGATGCCAATCCACCTGTATGCAAAATCATGGACTTCGGCAAATATAAATATGAAGTAGCTCAGAAGGCCCGTGAAGCTCGTCAGAACCAGACCCACATTGTGGTGAAGGAAGTGCGATTGACACCAAAAATTGAGAACCACGATTACGAAACAAAACGTAACGCAATCGTGAAATTCTTAAAAGGCGGCGACAAGGTAAAGATCACGATGAAGTTCCGTGGACGCGAACAAACTCGCCCCGAACTTGGTTACAAACTACTGCAACGTCTTGCAGAAGATGTAGCAGAAGTTGCTTTTGTTGAGTTCGCCCCAAAGCAAGAGGGACGAAATATGACGATGGTGCTCGGTCCGACGAAAAAGAAGACCGAAGCTGTTGCAGAACAGAAAGCGGCGCGAGCTGCTAAAGAAGCAGCGGTAGCAGCACAAGCTGCAACTGCAGAAGAAAAATAGTTTTAATAAAACGACGAAGTACAGGAGAAGATAGATGCCAAAGATGAAGACCCATAGTGGCGCGAAGAAGACCTTTCGCGTTACCGGATCAGGAAAGATCATGCACGAGCGTGCCGGCAAGCGCCACCTTTTGGAGCGTAAG
>CAFBOU010000007.1_pt1 | contig 20207 bp, 18 predicted proteins | sample 7269551 | NCBI WGS metagenome assembly CAFBOU01 (sample SAMEA6814126, study PRJEB35770) | freshwater metagenome | biome: Freshwater; feature: Freshwater reservoir; material: water | place: Czech Republic | collected 2017-07-26 | depth 30m m
TAATCGCACGTGAAGAGTTGAAGGCAGCCGGACTTGATCGCCAGATTTGGCAATGTCCCGTTGTTTTATTGGCAGATGTGCGCAGCGTTGGCGTGCAAGGCGATGGCAGGACATATGGCCACCCAATTGTTCTGCGTCCAGTTTCTAGCGAAGATGCAATGACCGCTGATTGGTCACGAATTCCATATGAAACTCTGGAAAAGATTTCGACCAGAATTACCAATGAAGTGCGCGAAGTAAATCGCGTGGTGTTGGATGTGACGAGCAAGCCGCCTGGAACGATCGAGTGGGAATGAAATGAACACTCGCAAAGAAATAGAATGGGAGTAGGAATTCGGATATGAAGCGATTTATTGTGCTGCGTGCGTTAGCAATTGCCGCAACTTCACTAGTTTTAGTCTCTTGTACTTCAAATAAGAGTACAACCTCTGCAAACCCGACACCTGAAAGTCAATCAAGCGAACGTCCGACAACTGTTGCCGGTTGTGCCAAACCAGATTCCCAAGCGCATACGCCAGCTACCGTTGCTCAACCAAAATCTGTTGAAAAAAATCTGGCGATTAATATGACCATTTCAACTAATTGCGGTGTCATCACTATCGCTTTGGATCCCTCTGCGCCGCAGACTGTAACCAATATGTCAGTATTGGCCCGAGCAAAGTACTTTGATAAATCTTTCTGTCATCGCTTAACCACTGAAGGCATATTTGTTCTGCAGTGTGGCGATCCTTCAGCGCAGGGCAACGGTTCACCGGGATCTTGGAAGGGATACAAAGACGAGAATTTACCCAAAGGAACTGGTGTTACTTATCCGGCGGGCACAGTTGCGATGGCCAATAGCGGGCCGAACACTAATGGAAGCCAATTCTTCTTGGTCTACCAAGACACAACCCTGCCAGCGAGCTACACAATTTGGGGCAAGATCACCAGCGGGCTTCCGTTATTGGTAGAAATTGGAAAAGTTGGCGCTTATAAAGTGGACTCAGCTACGAATAAGCCTTACTACGCTGGCGATGGTTACCCAGTTCAGCCGGTAGAAATTAAAACGGTAGCTGTTCGTTAATTTGTATTGATAATTTTAAAAGCTTCAGCGATTCGACCATCTGGCAGCCCACCGATTCCGGCGTTGCGTTGGCCCCACTCGCGAACCATATTTTCCAACTCTTTATTGTGAGCAGTTTGCGAAGCATGCGAATGCAGCGCCTTCATCTTTAGATCAAAAGTATCGGTGATATCTACCCAATGATCTGGATTGGCAAAACCCATCATCCAAACTTCTTTCACGCGATGTGGTTGCAGACCTTCGTCATCTAATAAATCTGTGAAAGCAAAGGGATTTCGCGCATCTGGGTAGACTGCTTGGATCGAAGCTTCACCTGCTGCTAAGTGATCTGGATGACTTGCACCAATGCGATCCCAATTGCGTTCTGGTGACTGGCAGACCATGCGATCAGGTTTGCTAATTCGAATCCGACGGACAATATCTTTACGGAGCCCAAGCGTTGGTTCAAGATGGCCGTCTACATAATTTAGAAAAGTAATATCAGTTACGCCAATTGCAGCACCTGCGGCGCGTTGTTCGCGCTGGCGTATTGCGGGCATCTCTTCTTTGGTAAACCCTGACTCTTCGCCACCTTGGTCGCCATTAGTGCAGAAGACATATGCGACTTCGATACCCTCTTTAACCCACTGCGCGATAGTTCCGGATGCGCCAAAATCTGAGTCATCAGGATGAGCGTTGATGACAAGCACACGCTTAATTTCAGAATTTGGTAAAGGCTCCATGACGGTCAAGCCTAATAGACTCCGCGCCATGGTCGATACAGATGCGCTGCTCGCGGGGCTTAATCCGCAGCAACAGAAAGCTGTCATCCACCAAGGTGCACCGCTCTTAGTTGTGGCTGGCGCGGGGTCTGGCAAAACACGTGTCTTAACGCGGCGTATCTCTTATTTGATGGCTGCTCGTGGAGTACGTCCTTATGAAATATTGGCGATCACCTTTACCAATAAGGCTGCCGGTGAAATGAAAGAGCGCGTTACTGACCTGGTTGGTCCGGTTGCAAAGTCCATGTGGGTCTCAACATTTCACTCTGCCTGCGTCCGATTGCTGCGCCAAGAAATTGAACGCCTGGGTTACAGCAGTACTTTCAGTATTTACGATTCTGCAGATTCGCAGAAGTTAATTTCGCGGGTGATGGAGACTTTAAACCTAGATGCAAAGCGATATCCACCACGACAATTTCAGGCGCTGATTTCCAACGCAAAAAATGAATTGCAGACGCCTTATCAATACCTATCTGCAGCACAGAATCAATTTGAAACTATTGTCGCCGATGTTTATACGATGTATGAGAAGCGCTTGCAGCAGGCTAACGCACTAGATTTTGATGATTTGATCATGAAGACAGTCCAGGTGCTGCAACAATTTCCAGAAACCAAAGCGCGTTTCAGGTCGCGCTTCCGCCATATCTTGGTTGATGAATATCAAGATACCAACCACGCCCAATACATGTTGGTTAAAGAGTTAACTGGCACCGAAGGCGATGGTTTTCCATTGGCAGAACTCTGTGTAGTCGGCGATGCTGATCAATCTATCTATGGATTTCGTGGCGCAACTATCCGAAATATTTTGCAATTTGAAGTTGATTACCCAAACGCTGCCACGGTATTACTAGAACAAAACTACCGTTCTACCCAGAATATTCTCAACGCTGCAAATGCTGTGATCACCCAGAACGAATCACGTAAAGAGAAGAATCTCTGGTCAGATGCTGGCTCAGGTGCGCCGCTCATTGGGTACGTTGCCGAATCCGAATACGATGAAGCAGAATTTGTTAAAGGCGAAATTCGGTCACTGCAAGATATGGGCCACTCAAATCCCGGCGATACCGCAGTCTTTTATCGCACAAATGCACAATCTCGTATCTTTGAAGAAATCTTTATGCGCGCTGCAATTCCTTACAAAGTCGTTGGTGGGCTGCGCTTTTATGAGCGGAAAGAAGTTAAAGATTTGCTGGCCTATCTGCGCGTTTTGGCCAACCCCAACGACGAAGTGTCGCTACGTCGCATAATCAATTTTCCTAAACGCGGAATCGGTGATCGCGCTTTAGAAGAGGTAGAAATTTTCGCAAACGCTCAAGGTATCTCCTTCTGGCATGCGCTATTGCGGGTCTCTGAAGCCAGCGCTGTTCCCAATAAAGCGGCACAATCAATTGCACAATTTACTTCAATGCTCACTGCGCTAGCTGTTCTCGTCGAAGCCAAAACAAAACCATCAGTGATCATCGAAGCAGTCCTTGAACAATCTGGTTTACTGACCGAACTCGAAGCAAGCACTGATCCCCAAGATGAAGTCCGTGTAGAAAACTTAAAAGAACTTGTTTCGGCATCTATGGAATATGAAGAGCGCCCCTTTGAAGAACTCGGCGAAGATGAAGAGATCTCTCTATCTGGATTCCTCGAAAAAGTTTCCTTAGTTGCAGATGCCGACGAAATCCCAGACGGTGAAGACCACGGGGGCGTTGTCACTTTGATGACCTTGCACACCGCGAAAGGTCTGGAGTTTCCAACGGTATTTCTAACGGGCATGGAGGATGGAATCTTTCCGCATGCTCGCACCCTGGATGATCCAAAAGAGATTGAAGAAGAACGACGCCTGGCATATGTTGGTTTAACTCGCGCCGAAAAACGTTTATATATATCGCGCGCTGAATATCGCTTAACTTTTGGATCCCCAAAATACAATCCAGGTTCACGTTTCTTAGATGAGATTCCATCTGAGCTAATCGAATGGAAGAACGAAACTCGTTCTAAATCTTCATCCGGAAATTCTGGACTTCGCAGATCAAGAGTTGCAACAACTGCGCCACCGCGGGCGACCGGAAAGAAATCATCTGCGATGGTTCTCGAAGTTGGACAGCGTGTGTCACATGACACATTCGGACTTGGGACGGTCATCGCGTTAGCAGGTGAAGGTGATAAATCCGAGGCGACTATCAATTTTGGCCAATATGGCGATAAACGCCTTCTGCTGCGCTACGCGCCAGTGGTGGTTCTGTAACCCGCTCTAACGATTAGGATTACCCCTATCCGCTAGCGCAAAGAAGAGCTAGTAATCGTCGAAATGGTAATTATCAGTGGATCTCTTTGAATACCAAGCACGTGATCTCTTTGAAAAGCATGGCGTACCTGTACTCGCCGGCGCAGTCGCAACTACTGAAGATGAAGCTTTTAAAGCAGCAACTGCAATGGGCGGAAAAGTTGTAGTTAAAGCGCAGGTAAAAGTTGGCGGACGTGGCAAAGCTGGCGGTGTAAAACTAGCCGTTGATGCAAATGATGCCAAAGAGAAAGCCGGCGCTATCCTCGGAATGGATATCAAGGGCCACACAGTTCATCAAGTGATGATCGCGCAAGCAGCGCCTATCGTCGATGAGTATTACATCTCAATTTTATTAGATCGATCCAATCGCACATTTTTAGTAATGGCATCGGTTGCTGGTGGCATGGATATCGAAGAAGTTGCGCGCACTGCGCCAGAAAAATTAGCAAAGGTTCCAGTCACTGCAGTAGATGGAATTTCGCAAGCGAAGGCAAAAGAGATTATCGCTCAAGCAAATTTCCCAGCAGATATAGCAGGCCAAGTCGCCGATGTGCTCGTCAAACTTTGGGAGACTTTCCAATCTGAAGATGCAACTCTGGTTGAAGTTAATCCACTGGTTAAAACTGAAGATGGTCGCATCGTTGCTCTTGATGGCAAAGTATCGCTTGATGAGAATGCAGAATTTCGTCAACCAGGTCATGCCGCACTTGTTGACCATGCCGCAGCAAATGCTTTAGAAGCGGCGGCGAAAGAAAAAGGTTTGAACTACGTAAAACTAGATAATGGCCAAGTTGGAATTATTGGCAATGGCGCTGGGTTGGTTATGTCGACTCTCGATGTTGTTGCATACGCTGGTGAAAAATTTGGCGGAATGCGTCCGGCGAACTTCCTAGACATCGGCGGGGGAGCATCTGCTCAAGTTATGGCTGATGGTCTATCAATAATTTTGGGCGACCCAGATGTAAAGAGCGTATTTGTAAATGTATTTGGCGGAATCACTGCCTGCGACGCTGTTGCAAATGGCATAGTTCAGGCGCTCGAACTGCTGGGGGCAAAGGCTACAAAGCCAATCGTTGTTCGACTAGACGGCAATAACGTCCTTGAAGGACGCGCAATTCTTACTGCAGCAAACCATCCTTTGGTTGAGCAAGCTGAAACTATGGATGGAGCAGCATCACGCGCTGCAGAATTGGCGGCTAAGTAATGTCTATCTTTATTAATTCCAGCAGCAAAGTAATTGTGCAAGGTATGACTGGTTCTGAAGGAACTAAACACACTCGTCGTATGTTGGCATCTGGCACCAAAGTTGTCGGTGGCGTTACTCCAGGCAAGGGTGGACAGAGCGTTGATATAGATGGCCACCAACTTCCGGTATTCAATACCGTTGCTGAAGCAATATCTGCAACAGGTGCAAATGTTTCGGTTGTCTTTGTTCCGCCTAAATTTGCTAAGGCGGCGGTCATCGATGCGATCGATGCCAAGATGCCACTTGTTGTCGTGATCACTGAAGGAATTCCGGTACACGATTCGGCTTACTTCTATGCTTACTCACTTCAAAAGGGAACTACTCAAATTATTGGACCGAACTGTCCAGGTTTAATTAGCCCAGATCAATCAAATGTTGGAATCATTCCTGCAGATATCACCAAGCGCGGTCCAATTGGTTTAGTTTCAAAATCTGGAACTCTTACCTACCAAATGATGTACGAACTTCGTGATATCGGATTCTCTACCGCTGTTGGAATTGGTGGCGATCCTGTAATCGGCACAACGCACATCGATTGTTTAAAAGCTTTCCAAGATGATCCTGATACAACAGCGATCGTAATGATTGGTGAAATTGGCGGCGATGCTGAAGAACGCGCCGCCGCATTTATCGCCGAATATGTGACCAAGCCAGTTGTTGGATATGTTGCAGGATTTACCGCACCAGAAGGAAAGACGATGGGCCATGCTGGCGCAATCGTTTCTGGTTCTTCCGGAACAGCGCAGGCTAAGAAAGATGCGTTAGAAGCAGCCGGTGTAAAAGTCGGACAAACACCTAGCGAAACAGCGCGCTTAATGCGCGCCATACTCGGTCGCTGAGTTAAGCCATGTTGCAACGTGTCCTAGCGGTCTCGTTTGCACAAGTCTTACGTACCATTGCAATTCTCTTACTGCCGCTTGCTTTTATTTCGCTGATTGCATGGGCCACAGCAGGCAGCGCTACTGGAAATACGTCAGATCCAATTCGAGCCGCTATCTGGTTATGGTTGGGCGCGCACCACATCCCATTTTTCTTAAATGGAACAACTACTGGTTATCTTTCTTATCTTCCAATCGGCGCGATGTTGCTGCCGTTCTTCGCTCTGCGCAGTGGATTCGGACGCGCCTTAGCTAAATTACACGGAGATTTTCATAATATCTCTAGCGTTCGCTCGATCTTCTCATTTCAATATGCATTGATCGTCACCTTGCTTGCGCTAGCCAGCAAGTCTCCTAATGTAACTCCGCAGTGGTATCTAGCACCAGTCTTCGCATTTCTTATTGCGTACTTAGCATCGCTAACGGCGGGATCGCGTATGCGCATGTCGCAGGCAGTTAGCTATACCACCCGGGTATTGGCGATTCTTTTAGGTTTCTCATTTATCTTTTTAGCGATCGCTATATTTATGAATATTTCTACCTTCAAGAATATTACTATAGTTCTGCAACCTGGTTTCTTCGGTGCTTTTCTATTATTTGCATTAAATTTTTTCTATCTGCCGAATCTTGCAGTATCAGTACTGGCGTATTTCACCGGCACAGGTTTTGCAGTCGGCGCCGGAACGCTTGTTTCGCCAATGGTTCACCGCCTGGGAGATATTCCTGCACTACCGCTTTTAGCAGCGCTACCAACTTCTTCTTCTAAATGGGCTTTAATCTTTGTCGTCTTTGTAATTGCACTTGGTGCCTTGCTGGCGAATTGGGCGCTGGCAGCAAGTTCGCGTTCATTGACTCAAGCGATCGCCTTGATTGCAATTTCTATTTCGCTAATTTCTTATCTAGCCAGCGGTTCGCTGATGACCCAAGCGATGAGCGCAGTAGGCGTTTCAATCTGGAAGTTAGCGCTCTCAGTTACCCTTGAAATCGGCATTGGTGTAGCGGCGCTGGTCTTTATCCCACAAATAAGATTACGGTCACGTTGATGAGCAAAGCACGCCTGGTTTTACTGGCTTCAGGCTCTGGCTCAATTGCCCAAGCGATAATCGATTGCGTTGCCAGCGGCATATTGGATGCGCAAATCGTTGGCTTGATCTGCGATAAACCTGGCGCGCAAGTTTTATCACGTGCTGCAAATTCGAGCGTTGCAACTTTCTTAATTCCGATGCGTGAAGATCGCGCGAGTTGGGATAAAGAGTTAATAGAAAAGATGACATCGTTAAAACCAGATTTAGTTGTCAGCGCCGGGTTTATGAGAATTTTGTCAGGTGAATGTGTTGCTAACTTCCGTATCGTAAATAGCCACCCAGCTTTACTACCTTTATTTCCGGGCGCTCACGCCGTACGCGATGCGTTGGCAGCTGGCGCAACGCAGACAGGAACCACGATTCATTGGGTTGATAAAGGAGTAGATACCGGAGAGATCATCGCCCAAGAGGCAGTGGAAATCACACCTGCAGATACTGAAGCAACACTGCATGAGCGCATTAAGATTGTCGAAAGACGGCTTTATGTTGCAACGCTGCAGCAACTTATTTCTAATCTCGTGAGGTCCTGATGGCAGATCGCAAACCTATTCGCCGTGCGCTAGTCAGTGTTTACGATAAAGATCGCCTACTCGAACTCGGCGCAGTTCTAAGCAAAGCAGGAGTAGAAATCATCTCGACCGGATCAACGGCGAAAACTTTACAAAGTGCGGGCATTGCAGTGACCGAAGTCAGTGAGTACACCGGATTCCCAGAAATTATGGGCGGCCGCGTTAAGACGCTTCATCCCAAGATACATTCTGGAATTTTGGCAGATCAAGATAATCCAGAGCACCTAAAAGCCATTGCAGATCTTGAAATCGCTCCCTTTGATTTAGTTGTGATTAATTTGTATCCATTCTTAGAAACAATTTCATCAGGTGCTGCTTACGCCGAATGTATAGAACAGATCGATATCGGTGGTCCTTCCATGTTGCGCGGTGCGGCGAAGAACCATGGCTCTGTTGCTGTGGTCGCCAAGGTTGCGCAATATGACGAGCTATTTGCTGCAATTGCCGCTGGCGGAACTACTTTCGAAGAACGTCGCGCAATGGCGCTAGAAGTTTTCCGAACTACAGCGGAATACGATTTGATGATTGCAAGTTGGCTCGGAACCCAAATAAGCATGGATATTCCAGATTGGTTTGGCTTAATTTGGAAACGAGAGAGCGCGCTTCGTTACGGAGAAAATCCCCACCAGAGCGCATCGATTTATCGGGGCGGCCCACCCGGAATCGTTAACGCAGTTCAAAGCCATGGCAAGGAAATGTCTTTTAATAACTACACCGATGCTGATGCTGCGTGGCGTGCTGCGCTAGATCACACTGAACCTTGCGTTGCAATTATCAAGCACGCCAATCCTTGCGGAATCGCAACCGGCGCTGATATCGCAGCGGCTTACTTGGCGGCCCATGCGTGTGATCCGGTTTCTGCTTTCGGTGGCGTCGTTGCCGCAAATCGTAAAGTTACCGTGGCGATGGCTGAACCACTTTCACAGATTTTCACTGAAGTAATAATTGCTCCCGAATATGAACCAGCCGCGCTTGAAATCTTGATGCGCAAACCTTCGATTCGCATCTTGACTTGCCCAAATACTGTAATTTCACCGCTAGAAATTCGCCCCGTATCTGGCGGAGTACTTGTACAAAATACTGACAAGATCAATGCCCCAGGTGATGATTGCGCAAATTGGAAACAAGTAACTGGCGATAAAGTTTCCCAAGAAGTACTGACAGATCTGCAATTTGCCTGGCGCGCAGTCCGCGCCGTAAAGAGCAATGCCATCTTGCTTGCCAAAGATGGTGCAGCAATCGGAATCGGAATGGGCCAAGTAAATCGTGTCGACTCTGCCAAGCTTTCAATTGCACGCGCGGGTGATCGTGCACATGGCAGCGTTGCAGCCAGCGATGCCTTCTTCCCATTTGCAGATGGTCTACAAATATTGATAGACGGCGGAGTTAGCGCCGTTGTACAGCCAGGCGGAAGTGTGCGGGATGAAGAAGTAATTGCCGCAGCCAACTCGGCAGGAATAGCTATGTTCTTCACTGGAACACGGCACTTCTCGCATGCGTAACTTCGCTTGCCAAGAGCGCTTCTAATAGGATCACGCTTATGAGCGCAACTATTCTCGATGGCAAGGCGCTAGCCGCCAACATCAAGCAGAGCCTTTCCGCACGCGTCTCGGAGTTAAAGAGCAAGGGCATTACACCTGGTTTAGGAACAATCTTGGTTGGAGATGATCCTGGATCTCATTCTTATGTAGCCGGAAAACATCGCGATTGCGGCGAAGTTGGAATTACTTCAATTCGCGTTGATTTAAAAAGAGATGCCACAGAATCTGATGTACTTGCGGCGATAAAGGATTTAAATTCTGCTAAAGAATGTTCGGGATATATTGTGCAACTTCCTCTGCCAACTGGAATAAACACTCAGAAAGTTTTGGAAGCTATTGATCCTGCTAAAGATGCTGATGGCTTGCATCCGATGAATTTGGGAAGATTGGTTGCCGGTTACAACGCACCGCTGCCATGTACTCCGCGCGCAATTGTGGAGTTAATTAACCATTATAAAATTCCGTTAGCTGGCGCTGAAGTAGTTGTCATTGGTCGTGGCTTAACCGTCGGTCGCCCACTTGGCTTGTTGCTAAATCGCAAGCAAGAAAATGCCACTGTGACATTGACACACACTGGTACGAAAAATTTAGCAGCGCACACCAAACGCGCTGATATCGTCATTGCTGCAATCGGTAGCGCTCACTTCTTAAAGGCTGGCGCAGTGAAAAAGGGCGCCGCTGTTTTAGATGTCGGTATATCCCGTACAGATGCTGGGCTAGTCGGTGATGTAGATCCTGGAGTCATGGATGTCGCTGCATTTCTTGCACCAATGCCAGGTGGCGTAGGTCCGATGACGCGCGCGATGTTATTAACCAATGTGGTCGAAGCTTGCGAAAGATAACTTCGCTCGGCCTGCGATTGGCCTACATAACTATCGGGGCAGGCTTCTTGGCTGGGGTATTTTCTTTTGTGCGCTTGGGTTCGATTGCGATCGCCATTGGTATGGGCGTGATCACACTCGCACACTGGGAGTCTGGAAAGAGCGGCAAAGTTGAGCGTTATTTAGCGCTGGCAATCGCTCTGGCCCTATTTACCGTGGCAATTTCACTTCCGCGCGGGTTGTAGAGTTTATCTTGACGTCAAGAGAAAGAGTTTGCCATGTCTAAGAAAGTAACCGTTGTAGGCGCTGGATTTTACGGTTCAACCACCGCGCTTCGTTTAGCTGAATACAACATCTTCGACACTGTTGTTCTTACAGATATTCTCGAAGGTAAGCCCGAAGGTTTAGCACTTGATATGAATCAATCCCGCGCAATCGAAGGATTTGAAACCAAGATCGTTGGCGCAACAACATCTGCTGATGGCGCAGGTTATGAAGCCACTGCAGACTCTGATGTCGTAGTCATTACCGCTGGTCTGCCACGCAAGCCGGGTATGAGCCGTATGGATCTAATTGGTGTAAATGCCGGCATCGTCCGTGGCGTCGCAGAAAACATTGCAAAACATTCTCCGAATGCGGTAATTATTGTAGTTTCAAATCCATTAGATGAAATGACCGCGCTTACTCAGATCGCGACAAATTTTCCAAAGAATCGCGTTATGGGCCAAGCAGGAATGTTAGATACTGCCCGCTTTACCAACTTTGTCGCTGAAAAGCTCGCAGTATCAGTTGCATCTGTAAAGACTCTAACTTTAGGTTCTCATGGCGACACCATGGTGCCAGTTCCAAGTCGTTGCACTGTTAACGGCAAGCCACTTACAGATCTGCTCTCACAAGTCGAAATTGATGAGTTAGTAGATCGCACGCGAAATGGTGGAGCTGAAGTTGTTGCGCTACTAAAGACTGGTTCTGCTTATTACGCACCATCTGCCGCCGCCGCTCGCATGGCTAAAGCTGTGATCGAAGATTCTGGCGCAGTCATGCCGGTGTGTGCATGGGTTGATGGCGAATACGGTATTTCAGGTGTCTACCTCGGCGTAGAAGCAGAAATTGGACGCTCTGGAGTTAAGAAAGTTGTTGAAACCAAACTTACTGACTCTGAACTTGCGGGGCTAAAGGCGGCAGCAGAAGCAGTTCGCGCTAAGCAAGCAGATGTACAAGCACTTTAAAATCCAACATAAATAAATCAAGAGAACCAAGGGAAGAAGATATGAATAAGATCAAGGTAACGGGCACTGTTGTTGAACTAGACGGCGATGAAATGACCCGCATTATGTGGCAATTCATCAAGGATTCTTTAATCCTTCCTTACTTAGATGTAAATCTTGAGTACTACGACCTTGGCATGGAACACCGCGATGCGACCGATGATCAAGTAACAATTGATTCAGCACGTGCGATCCAAAAGCATGGCGTCGGAGTTAAGTGCGCAACTATTACTCCAGATGAAGCTCGGGTTAAAGAATTTGGTCTAAAGAAGATGTGGAAATCCCCAAATGGGACTATCCGCAATATCTTGGGTGGAGTTATCTTCCGCGAACCGATCATCATCTCAAACGTTCCGCGTTTGGTTCCACACTGGACTAAGCCGATCGTTATCGGCCGTCACGCATTTGGTGATCAATATCGCGCAACTGATTTTAAAGTTCCAGGTCCTGGCAAGTTAACTATCTCCTTTGTTCCGGAAGATGGTTCTGCGCCTATAAACACTGAGGTATTTAACTTCGAATCTTCAGGTGTGGCGATGGCAATGTACAACGTTGATGATTCGATCCGTGATTTCGCACGGGCATCACTTAACTATGGATTACTTCGCAAATTCCCTGTTTATCTTTCTACTAAGAACACAATCCTTAAGGCATACGATGGTCGCTTCAAAGATATCTTTGAAGAGATCTTCCAAGCAGAATTTAAGACCCAATTTGATGCCGCCGGAATTTGGTACGAACACCGCCTAATTGATGACATGGTTGCGATGTCACTTCGCATGGAAGGTGGATATGTCTGGGCCTGTAAGAACTATGATGGCGATGTTCAATCAGATACCGTCGCGCAAGGTTATGGCTCACTCGGTTTGATGACTTCAGTGCTTATGACACCAGATGGAAAGATCTGCGAATCAGAGGCGGCTCACGGAACAGTTACTCGCCACTATCGCGATCATCAAGCAGGTAAGGCCACCTCGACCAATCCAATTGCTTCCATCTTTGCTTGGACCCAAGGTTTAGCCCACCGCGCTAAATTAGATAACAACGCAGAGCTAGCTAAGTTCTGTGCAACTCTTGAGCGTGTTTGTATCGAAACTGTTGAATCAGGCAAGATGACAAAAGATTTAGCTCACTTGATTTCCAAGGATGCGCCATATCAAACAACCCAAGAGTTTTTAAATTCAATTGATGAGAATCTGAAAGTTGCGATGGCTTAACAATGGTTGAGAACCAGCCTGGCGCAATTGCCCTCGTTGGTTCTGGTGAATATTTACCACAAGCGCAAGCGCTCGACAGCGAGCTCTTGCGCTTGGCTATTTCTCGAGGAAAGTCCAATACTTTTATTCAAATTCCTACTGCTGCCGGGAAAGAAGGCAGCGACAGTTTAAATTTCTGGAAAGCTCGCGGAGCAGACCAAGGAAGGCGAATTGGTTGTGAAGTTAAATACCTGCCAGTCTTAACTCGTGAAGATGCTCATAACCAACAATGGATAGCAGATGTCAGTAACGCTGGGCTAATTTATTTTTCTGGGGGAGATCCAGTTCATTTAGCGGATACTTTTCGTGATACTCCATTGTGGTCGGCGATCGTTTTAGCTTGGAAATCTGGTGCATCGTTGGCTGGATGTTCGGCAGGTGCGATGGCATTTGGCGGCAAGATTATTGGAATCCGCAGATCACATGTCAGCGAGGGCCTTAACTTGCTACCCGATATTGAAGTAATACCGCATTACGATAAATTTTTAGGGTGGCTACCAGATCGAGTAACTGCCGCGATTGTCCGCCAAGATGCAGATGCCAATCTGATTGGTATAGATGAAGATACCGCCTTGGTTTTAACTGATAGTTGGCGAAAGCATGGTTCGGGCCAAGTCCATATTCTGCGAGGAAATCTAGAATTTTCTTAAATTTTCTTTAGAAAAAAATATCCCCCGCCAGATTTACTGACGGGGGATATTCAAAAAACTATTACTTTAAGCGTTCTCCTGTAGTTGAGCTAAAGAGATGAACCGCATTTGCTGCTGCTGAGACTGTAATAACATCACCTGGCTTAGGTGGGCTCTTTGGATCCCAGCGAACAATTACTTGAGCGCCTTCATCTTCTGCTTGCGCAAATTTCACTGAAGAATCTGCAGGTTTGCCGTATACAAATGCATCTGCACCAAGTTCTTCAACAACTTCTACAAGAACTTTAAAACCACTTGCAGCAGGTGCGAAACCTTCTGGGCGGATACCAACTGTTACGGATTGACCCGCAGAAGCAGGGACATCTATTGCTAAATCACCGAGCATCGCCTTGCCGCCGCTGACTGAAGCTGCGAGAAGGTTCATTGCAGGAGATCCGATAAAGCCGGCAACAAAGGCATTTGCTGGGCTATCGTAAAGATTACGTGGCGTATCTACCTGCTGAAGCAGGCCATCTTTCAGAACTGCAACGCGATCTCCCATAGTCATAGCTTCAACTTGGTCGTGTGTTACGTAGACAGTTGTGATTCCCAGGCGGCGCTGCAGCGCAGCAATTTGTGTACGAGTTGCAACGCGCAACTTCGCATCAAGGTTGGAAAGTGGTTCATCCATAAGGAAGACCTGTGGTTCGCGAACAATTGCGCGACCCATCGCAACGCGCTGACGTTGTCCACCCGAAAGAGCCTTTGGTTTGCGCTCTAGATATGGTTCAAGGTCAAGCAACTTAGCTGCTTCATTTACGCGCTTATCGCGCTCTTCTTTTGCAACTCCTGCGATTTTAAGTGCAAAGCCCATGTTCTCTGCAACAGTCATGTGTGGATATAGCGCATATGACTGGAAGACCATTGCGATATCGCGATCTTTTGGAGCAACATTTGTTACATCACGGTCACCGATAAGGATGCGACCTTCGTCGATCTCTTCAAGACCGGCCAACATACGAAGTGATGTTGACTTACCGCAACCTGATGGACCAACTAGAACTAAAAATTCACCGTCATTTACGGTTAGATTTAATTTGTCGACTGCAGGTTTGGTAGTGCCTGGATATATACGTGTAGCGTTTTCGAATACAACAGATGCCATGACGGTACTTCCTTCTCCGGGCAGGTACGTGCCCGACGGTCCAAGGATGAAGGTGCTAGCCGGGTGGCTAGGCTGGCTAAGGATATTGCACGTCAGCGCGAAATGGGAATGCGGCTAATCCAGGCTCAATTTGCGAATCAAGGCTCTGCGAAAACGGTAATAGAAGTAGAATTTCCCCATCATGGACCCATACCCGATTGGTTCGTTACTGGGCGATCTAGCCACAGTAGCTGGCCTTATCTTGCTCGGCTCGCTCTTTGTGGCGGCTGAAATCGCACTTATCTCACTTCGTGAAAGCCAGATTCGCCAACTCTCATCCAGAGGTAAACGTGGAGCGAAGGTGGCCCACCTTGCAACTAATCCCAATCGCTTCTTAGCCGCGGCGCAAGTAGGCGTTACGGTCTGCGGATTTCTATCAGCAGCCCTTGGCGCTGAAAAACTTGGTGTCTACGTCATTCCGCAACTTATTGAATTAGGCCTAACTGAAGATGTTGCAAATGTAACTTCGCTTATTGGCGTCACGCTGGTTATTGCTTATTTTTCTCTGGTATTTGGTGAATTAGTGCCAAAACGTTTAGCCCTTTTTCGTACTGAAGAAATTTCATTATGGAGCGCTGGAGCAATTGATCTCATCGCTAAATTATTTCGTCCAATTATTTGGTTGCTCTCGCACTCGACAGATTTTGTAGTACGCGCATTCGGAATTGACCCAAAAGAGCAACGTAGCCAAATGTCGGAAGAAGAGTTGCTAGATCTAGTAACTGGCCATGCTGCGCTAACTGCAGAAGAAAGAGATATCGTAGAAGAAGTCTTTAATGCCTCAGAGCGCCAAGTGCATGAAGTTATGGTGCCGCGTACTGAAGTTGATTTCATGGATGCCTCACTTACAGTCGGTAAGGCAATCGCGCTCGCTGTCGATCGCGCACATTCTCGCTACCCAGTTGTTCGTGGTTCAACTGATGAAGTAATCGGATTTATCCACGTCCGCGATTTGTTGGATACATCCTTAGTTAGCGCCGGAGGAAAGATTCAAGAGTTGGTTCGCAACATTATGTTCCTGCCTGGAACAAAAGGCGTGCTGCCTGCACTTACTGAAATGCGCAATCAACGCCAACATTTAGCGATCGTGCTCGATGAATATGGCGGAACCGATGGCATCGTCACATTGGAAGATTTGGTGGAATGTCTTATCGGCGATATCAAGGATGAATACGACACCGATGAAGCAGAAGTTTCGCTGGAGGCTCGTACAGGTGATTTTGAAGTAGATGGGCTGATTTCACTCGATGATTTGCGGGATGAAACTGGGATAGATATACCCGATGGGCCATACGAAACAGCCAGCGGTTTTGTCATGCACTTTTTAGGGCGGATTCCAGTTGTCAATGATGTGGTTGGCATAAACGGTATTCGAATCACTGTTTTAAGTATGGAAGGCAAGCGCGCTGGGCAGTTACTGATATCGCGTAATTAGCGATTCGTGCGAGAATAACAACATGGCCAAGCGCATCCTTTCTGGTATCCAGCCGACGAGCGACTCGTTCCATCTGGGAAATTACCTCGGTGCGCTTAAGCAATGGGTCGAGCTACAAGAAGGAAATGATGCCTTTTATTGCATCGTTGACCTGCATGCACTGACAGGAGAAATTGACCCCGCACTTTTACGCAAAAGAATTTTATCCTCGGCTGCGCAATTGATCGCTTTGGGAATTTCACCAGAGAAATCAACTCTATTTGTGCAATCACATGTCGCCGAACATAACCAACTCGGATGGATTATGGAATGTATCGCTGGCTTCGGTGAAGCCAACCGAATGACGCAATTTAAAGATAAATCGGCCAAGGGTGGCGCAGATTCTGCACGCGTAGGTTTATTTACATATCCCATGTTGCAAGCCGCAGATATCCTCTTGTATCAAGCGCATTACGTGCCAGTCGGTGAAGATCAAAGGCAACATATCGAATTAACTAGGGATTTAGCTACGCGCTTTAATACTCGCTTTGGGGAAACTTTCCGAATCCCTGAAGGCTACATCCTTAAATCTGGCGCCAAAATTTATGATTTGCAAGAACCAACTAATAAAATGAGTAAATCATCAGGATCAGCTGCCGGAGTGCTTGAAATTATGGATACCCCAGAGGCGAACGCAAAAAAGATTAAGAGCGCCACAACTGATGCTGGACGTGAAGTTAAATTTGATGAAAAAGAGAAACCTGGAATAAGCAATTTGCTGACAATCCACTCTGCACTTTCAGGTAAGAAGATAAGCGATCTTGAGAATGAATTCGCGGGCAAGGGCTATGGAGACTTTAAAGGCGCAGTCGCTGAAGTCGTTGTGGATTATTTAAAGCCAATTCGTACCCGGGCCCTTGAGTTGTTGGAGGATGAGAGCCATCTAGTTCAAATTCTTCATGCTGGTGCCGATAAGGCTCGCACCGTGGCAAGTGCAACTGTCGCGGAAAGTTATAAGAATTTGGGCTTGGTACTTTAGTGAAACTTCGCTCCAGCGCATCGGTTCTAGCGCTAATCGTTGGGTCAGTGATCTTTACTCCAACGCCGGCAAACGCTGCCATCAAAATTTGTATTGCCTATGACACCGGCGGACCTGGCGATCGTTCTTTTAACGATGCCACTTTAGCCGGGGTTAAGAAAGCAGAGTCCCAGTACACCTTTACTTTTGAGGGAGTTGTAACTGATGGCACTGCAGCTGATCGAACAAAGCGACTACGCGCACTAATTGGCAAAAATTGTGCCGCCATAATTGCAGTAGGGGCTGAGTATGCAAAAGTTATCGCGCCGTTAGCCGTTGAATTTCCAAAATCACAATTTGCCATTATCGGAGATGCTTCAATCGAAGCCCTTAATGTAACTTCGATATCCTTCGCTGATATAGAAGGTGCATTTTTAGCCGGTTTCAGCGCTGCGTTAACTAGCAAAAGCGGCAAAGTCGCCATGATCACGACCCCATCGACTGCAGATAACTATCAAAATGGATTTCTTGCAGGAGTCATCGCTAGCAAAAAGAAAGTGCGGGCTTTTGTTAAATATGCCAGCACGGATATAGATTTCGCCGCAAAAGCGCTAATCACCCTTGGAATTGATGTTATCTACACAGCATCTCCGGGTTCTGCCGATGGAGTTTTCAACGCGATCGTAAAAGCAAACACTGCTAAAAATCGTAAAAAGAACGCCAGCGATGTTTTTTTGATTCTCACCGAGCCTGATCTTTACCTGACGGTGACTCCAGCGACGTCTAAGTATTTACTTGCATCTGTAGTTAAAAGAGTAGATATCGCGGTCGCAGATGTAATCGGAGCAGCAGTAAAAGATAGCCAAATAACCGATTCACTTGATGCCCAACTTGGAATTTATGGACATAGGTACACAATCGCTGACAAGGGAATTGAAATCGTGATTAAATCTAAAATCTTGGCCGCACAATCAGCAGCCATCAATGCGGCAGCGAGTGCAGCTTATGCACGTTGATTGGGAGCTCCTAAAATCGCATGCAACAGCTGCGATGAAGCAGGCTTATGCGCCATACTCTAAATTTCCTGTCGGAGTTGCAGCGCTAGTAGATGATGGCCGAATTATTAGCGGTTGCAACGTAGAAAACGCTAGTTATGGCCTAACTTTATGCGCAGAATGTGGTCTCGTCTCATCACTGATTAATAGCGGAGGTGGAAGGCTAATCGCATTTACATGTGTAGATATCTCCGAAAATTATCTGATGCCATGTGGACGTTGTCGTCAATTATTGCAAGAGCATGGCGGATCAAATCTTCAACTGATGACAGATACCGGAATAAAGCCACTCTCGGAACTCTTGCCTTGGGCATTTGGGCCTGAAGAAATTGATAAGCGCCTTGACTGACCAAAGCAATTCCGGTGTAGAACCATTTGCCGCGGTTGAAATAATCGCAGCAAAAAGAGATCGCAATGAGTTAAGCGATAAACAAATCGACTGGACTATCGATGCTTATACGCGTGGAGTAATCGCAGATGAGCAAATGTCAGCGCTACTGATGGCGATACTTTTAAACGGAATGAATTCACGGGAAATTTCTCGTTGGACCAATGCCATGATTAACTCAGGTGAGAGAATGAATTGGTCTGCACTAGATCGCCCAACTGCAGATAAGCACTCGACTGGTGGTGTGGGAGATAAAATCACACTTCCTCTCGCACCGCTTGTCGCAGCATGTGGGGGAGCAGTTCCACAACTATCTGGACGAGGTCTGGGCCACACTGGCGGAACTTTAGATAAACTTGAATCAATTCCAGGTTGGCGCGCTTCGCTTACTAATGCGGAAATGTTAAAAGTTTTGCAAGATACGGGAGCGGTCATCTGCGCAGCAGGAGCTGGGCTTGCTCCAGCGGATAAAAAGTTATACGCGTTACGTGATGTGACCGCGACAGTAGAAGCGATTCCATTGATCGCATCTTCAATTATGTCGAAAAAAATCGCCGAGGGAACTTCTGCACTAGTACTTGATGTAAAAACTGGCAGTGGCGCTTTTATGAGCGATCCTGCGAAAGCGGCAGAACTTGCGCGCACAATGGTGCAACTTGGGTTAGATGCTGGCGTGAAAACACGTGCTCTTGTAACTGCCATGGATGTTCCACTCGGTTTAACTGCAGGAAATGCCCTTGAAGTCCGCGAATCTATTGAGGTTTTAGCCGGCGGAGGACCAGCCGATGTAGTTGAGTTAACCATTCTTCTCGCAAGAGAAATGATTGATGCTGCAGGAATCGTTGGAAAAGATCCTGCTGCTGCGCTCCAAGATGGTTCAGCGATGGATCACTGGAAACGCATGATTGCTGCACAAGGCGGTGACCCAGATGCCAAACTTCCAGTAGCGCGTGAACAACATGTAATAACCGCGACCGAATCAGGAATTATGACCAAGATGGATGCTATGAAAATCGGAGTATCTGCTTGGCGATTAGGTGCGGGTCGTTCTAAGCAAGGCGAGAAGGTGCAAGCCGGAGCCGGAATAGAAATGCATTCCAAGCCTGGTGATTATGTAAGTAAAGGCGCTCCGCTTTTGACTCTGCACACTGATACACCAGCCCGGTTTGAACGTGCAATAGAAATATTAGATGGCGCAATTTCAATCGTAGAAAATGGCAAGGTAGATCGCCTGCCGCTAGTTGTTGAACGGATTACCGGATGAGTACCTTAAATAAAATTCCAACACCGGACCAGATTAAGCGCTTACCGAAAGCGTTGCTGCATGATCACTTAGATGGTGGGCTGCGGCCGCAAACTATTATCGATATTGCTAAAGAAATTGGCCACGAACTTCCAAGTTATGACGCAACAGAGCTAGCCGAATGGTTCCGCGCATCATGTGATTCTGGTTCTCTAGTTCGTTACCTTGAAACTTTTGCCCATACTGTTGCCGTAATGCAACGCACTGAAGATATCGTTCGAGTGGCTCGTGAATGTGCGATTGATCTGGCACGTGATGGTGTTGTCTATGCTGAAGTGCGTATGGCGCCAGAGTTATTGACCGAGAAAGGATTAACTTTATCGTCAGCGATCGAAGCGATCCTAGAAGGTTTCCGCGTTGGCGAAGTAGATGCAAAGAGTGAAGGAAATATTATTCGCGTGACCTTACTGCTCTGCGGAATGCGCCAGAATCA
>CAFBOU010000008.1_pt1 | contig 19364 bp, 20 predicted proteins | sample 7269551 | NCBI WGS metagenome assembly CAFBOU01 (sample SAMEA6814126, study PRJEB35770) | freshwater metagenome | biome: Freshwater; feature: Freshwater reservoir; material: water | place: Czech Republic | collected 2017-07-26 | depth 30m m
CACTTTTTCGGTTAAGCCGTTAGCCGATGGATATGGAATTGCAAGTTATATCCATTCTGAAGATCGTGAATATTTGCTTAAGCCGCAAGGGGCACATGGTGCAGAATTTAATGCAACTCTTGATGCAATGTCATTTGAGGAACCAACTGATACTAGAAATTTGCGACATGGTGATTTACTTGAAATCTTAGATTTGAAGATAACTGCGATACACGCTCCGGGTCACACAAAGGGAAGCACCATGTTCACCATTAACGATGAGGTTTTGATTTCCGGAGATGTGCTCTTTGCCGGTTCGATCGGCAGAACTGATCTACCTTCTGGATCACATGAGGCGATGGTTAAGACGTTGAAGACTCGAGTTCTGCCTTTAAACGATGATCTACGCGTATTACCTGGGCATGGCCCCGAGACCACGATTAAATTCGAGCGAAAAAATAACCCTTATCTGAAAGAATTACGGGTATGAAATACGAAAAGATTCAAGCGCCAAAAGGGGTTAGCGAGTACGCGCCTCCGCTTTCGGCTGCCTTCGAATGGGTTCGTGAATCTCTGATCGCTCCCGCAAAACTTGCTGGATACCAATTGATGGAGTTACCGGTCTTTGAAGATACCGCCTTATTTTCACGTGGCGTCGGTGAATCAACGGATGTTGTTTCTAAAGAGATGTATACCTTCGAGGACCGTGGTGGTAGATCAATCACACTTCGTCCTGAAGGCACAGCCGGAGTTATGCGTGCAGTAATTGAGAAGGGTTTGGATCGAGGCCAGTTACCAGTGAAAGTTTGGTATTCAGGTCAATTCTTTCGCGCCGAACGTCCGCAAGCTGGGCGCTATCGCCAGTTCTATCAAGTCGGCATCGAAGCGATCGGTCTAGATGACCCCGCAATTGATGCAGAAGTAATTGCTATTGCAGATCAGGGTTTCAAATCGGTAGGTCTGCAAAATTACCGTTTGGAAATAACTTCACTCGGCGATGCAGATTCTCGTGCAGCGCATCGGGTGGATTTGCTGAAGTTCATCGCCACATTGAATCTCGATGAAGCAACCAGCGCCCGAGCTGCTATCAATCCGCTCCGTCTTTTTGATGACAAGCGCCCAGAGATGAAAAAAGCGATGGAAGGTGCGCCATTACTTTTGGATTATTTATCCAAGGAATCGTTAGCCAATTTCACGCAAGTCAAGAAGTATCTGGATCAATTAGGTATTTCTTATGTCGTGAATCCAAGAATGGTGCGCGGCCTCGATTATTACACCGGTACAACCTTCGAATTTATTCATGAAGATCTAGGTGCCCAATCAGGGATTGGTGGGGGAGGTCGTTACGACGGTTTGATGGAGATCCTTGGAGGGCAATCACTATCTGGAATCGGTTTTGGATTAGGTGTAGACCGTGCACTTCTTGCAGCGCAAGCTGAAGGTGTAATCACCGAAAATCAATTTACATCTGACCTATTTATTATTCCACTCGGCGAAGAACAGAAATCTCTTGCGCTATCACTGGCTGCAGAATTGCGAATGGCTGGAATCCGAACTGAGATCGCTTTTGGTGATCGCGCCCTAAAAGGGGCGATGAAGGCTGCCGATAAGAGCGGCTCTCGTTACGTGGTGATTATTGGAGATGATGAGGTTGCATCTGGCAGCGTCGAACTGAAACGTATGAGCGATGGCGCTACTTCTTCGGTTAAGATTGGTGAATTACAGAAGGCCCTAATCGGGGCTCTCTAAATTTTGATTGAAACCTTAAAGGCGGGCGAATAACAGATGTTACGTACTCATGACGCTGGATCTCTGCGCGCCACAGATGCAGGAAAAGTTGTTTCACTAGCAGGGTGGGTGGCACGGCGCCGCGATCACGGTGGCGTTGCATTTATAGATCTGCGTGATGCCACTGGTTCAGTACAAGTAGTAATCCGCGATGAAGCGCTAGCTGGTCTTCTGCGAGCTGAATGGTGTCTGCAAATCACCGGTGAAGTGGTTCTTCGTCCAGATGGAAATGCAAATTCTGCGCTGCCAACAGGTGCGATAGAAATTATGGGCGACGATATAAAGGTCTTGAGTGAGTCCGCTGCGCTGCCTTTCCCTGTCGATAGCGGTAATGATTCAGAAATTTCGGAAGAAGTTCGGCTGAAGTATCGTTACTTAGATCTGCGTCGCGAAAAACCTGCAGCAAATTTGCGCTTGCGTTCAAAGGTAACGTCAACCATTCGTCGAGTTATGGAAGATCTGGATTTCCTAGAAATTGAGACTCCCTATCTAACTCGTAGCACTCCTGAAGGAGCGAGAGATTTTCTAGTTCCGGTGCGATTGCAACCCGGCAGTTGGTACGCCCTGCCACAATCGCCACAATTATTTAAGCAGTTGTTAATGGTTGCCGGTATGGAGCGTTACTACCAGATTGCGCGTTGCTTCCGAGATGAAGACTTCCGTGCCGATCGTCAACCAGAATTCACCCAGCTCGATATTGAAATGTCATTTATTGATCAGGCCGATATCTTGGCTGTTGCCGAAAAACTCTTAGTCAGAGTTTGGAAAGAGGCGGTTGGTTACGATATCAAAACGCCGATTCGTCATATGACTTATGCAGATGCGATGCAGAACTACGGTTCAGATAAGCCCGATCTTCGTTTTGATTTGCAACTGGTCGAGCAAACTGCATTTTTTGCTAAGACTGAATTTAGAGTCTTCCAAGCACCTTATGTTGGAAGCGTTGTGATGCCAGGAGGTGCTGCCTCTCCACGTCGCGAGTTGGATGCTTGGCAAGATTGGGCAAAGGCACGCGGTGCCAAAGGTTTGGCTTACATTCTTGTAAATGAAGATGGAACTTTGGGTGGGCCGGTATCTAAAAATATTTCACAAGAAGAACAGAATGGGATTGTTCAAGCAGCCGGTGCAAAGGCCGGAGATGCTATTTTCTTTGCTGCCGGAGAACGCAGCGCCTCGCTCTCTTTGTTGGGTGCTGTTCGTTTAGAAATTGGGAAGCGATGCAATCTAATTAATGAGGGCGCTTGGGAATTTCTTTGGGTGGTTGACGCTCCGATGTTTGAGCCAACTGATAACGGCGGTTGGACGGCGGTCCATCATCCATTTACAGGGCCAAAACCAGAGTTCGCCAATTCATTTAAGGCAGATCCGGCTAAAGCTTTGGCTTATGCATATGACATAGTTCTTAACGGAACTGAACTTGGTGGCGGTTCAATTCGTATTCACGATCGCCAAATTCAAAAAGATGTCTTTAACGTCATTGGATTAAGCGATGAAGAAGCAGCGAGTAAATTTGGCTTCTTACTTGAAGCATTTAATTACGGGCCACCTCCACACGGTGGAATTGCACTCGGCTTAGATCGTGTCTGCGCCTTATTAACTGGCAGTGATTCAATCCGTGAAGTGATTGCATTTCCTAAAACAGCCAGCGGCGGCGATCCGCTAACTGGCGCGCCAACTCCGATTACGCCAGCACAGCGAAAAGAGAGTGGAATTGATGGTTTGGCGAAAGCCGAAAGCAAGGGCTAAGCCCGAACTCAGGTAGGCTCTACTTAACTTAGCGAAAGGTACGAGAAATGGTTACAGGTCCAGGCGGAATCGCAACGATTATTGCCGCCTGCTCACTTCTCGTGATTGCCGTCGCGATTTCATATGCAGTTATCCGGATTGCGCGCCTGATTGATCAGGCCAAGATCTCACTCAAATCTCTTACCGATGAAGCTGCCCCTTTAATTCACGAATCAACTAGAACTGTTGAATTGGTAAATAGCCCTTTAGAAAGTTTTGCACGAATCACTAAGAACGTTGAAGATGTGACTACCAAAGTCGCAGATGCAACTTCAGGTTTTATGGATAAGAGTGGACCAGCGGTAAAAGTAGCAGGTGCTTTGATTAGCGCAGCGGGAATGAGCAAGTCACGTTCCAAAAAGAAGAAGAAGGCGGAGTGAGCCCACAAAGTGGAATCCGCCGAGATCCGTTCGCGCTGGCTGCGCTTCTTTGAAAGTGATAACCGCGAAGGTTTAACTCATACCGTAGTTCCGTCTGCCTCTTTAATTGCGGACGATCCAAATTTATTGCTCGTTAATGCAGGAATGGTTCCGTTTAAACCATATTTTCTAGGTGAAGTAACACCACCGTTTAAGCGAGCAACTTCTGTTCAAAAGTGTGTCCGTACTTTAGATATTGACGAAGTTGGAAAGACAACCCGCCATGCCTCCTTCTTTCAGATGTGTGGCAATTTCTCTTTCGGCGATTACTTCAAAGAAGGAGCAATTGCTCTTGCTTGGGATTTGTTAACTCGTCCTATTTCGGATGGGGGATATGGATTCCCCGAAGATAAGTTGTGGGTAACTGTCTATCTAACAGATGATGAAGCTGCAGATATTTGGCATAAGAAGATCGGAATTCCAAAAGAACGTATTCAACGTCGCGATATGGCAGATAACTTCTGGTCGATGGGTGTACCTGGACCGTGCGGACCATGTTCTGAAATTTACTTCGATCGAGGTCCAGCCTACGGAAGAGATGGCGGACCTATCGCCGATGAGAATCGTTATCTCGAAATTTGGAACTTGGTATTTATGCAGAATGAACGCGGCGCCGGCGGGGGCAAGGACGGCTATCCAATTCTGGGTGAACTTCCCGCTAAAAGTATTGATACAGGCTTAGGTTTAGAAAGAACTGCGGCACTATTGCAAGGCGTGGAAAATATTTACGAAATTGATACCACGATGCAAATTTTAAATCGCGCCATGGAGTTAACCGGAGTTGAGTACGGGGCTAACGAGAAATCCGATATAGCCCTTCGCGTAATTGCCGACCATGCCCGTACATCGGCGATGTTGATTGGTGACGGCGTGACGCCAGGTAATGAGGGACGGGGCTATGTTTTACGTCGCATGATGCGCCGCACAATTCGTAATATGCGCCTGCTTGGAACCAACGATCCGATTATGTCTGAACTTACCGTGGCTGCTATCGGAGCAATGGGACCGCAATATCCAGAGTTGATTAGTGATAAGAAACGCATTCTCTCCGTATCAGTTTCAGAAGAAGAGTCTTTCCTTCAAACGCTAAAGAGCGGAACTCAGATATTTGATGTTGCATCTTCGCAATTGAAGAAGGATAAGAAGAAGATTCTTCCAGGTGAAGAAGTTTTCAAGCTTCACGATACTTATGGATTTCCTTTCGATTTAACTCTTGAGATGGCTCGTGAAGAAGGCTTGGAAGTTGATGAAGCAGGCTTCACTAGGTTGATGAAAGAGCAGCGCGATCGCGCTAAGGCCGATGCCAAGGCAAAGAAGAGTGGCCACACAGATTTGAGCGAATATAAGAAAATTGCCGATGCTAAGGGCGGCAGCGAATTTATTGGCTATACCCACGTTAGATCCGAGTCAAAAGTAAATGGAATTTTGCTAGATGGCGTAAGCGTTAAGAGCGCCAGCGCTGGTGATGATGTTGAAATTGTTTTGGATCGGACACCTTTCTATGCCGAAGGTGGTGGCCAATTAGCCGACGGCGGAAAGATAACACTGGCTAATGGAGCAATCATTGAGATCGATGATGTCCAGGTACCGGTGAAAGGGCTTTCGGTTCACCGGGGACGAGTACTTTCTGGTGCAATCGCTTTGGGAGATGACGGTTTAGCAGAAATAGATAATGAACGCCGTAACGCAATTTCGCGCGCTCATACCGCCACGCACATGGTCCACAAAGCATTCCGAGAACTTCTTGGCGAAACCGCTACGCAAGCTGGCTCTGAGAATTCTCCAGGACGTTTTCGATTCGATTTTCCATCTACCGGCGCGGTTTCACCAGGCGTTCTAAACGATGTAGAAGCGCGTGTAAATACCTTGTTGCTGGAGGATCTGGAAGTTAGCGCAGAAGTTATGTCGCAGGATGCCGCGAAGAAGATGGGCGCGATGGCACTGTTTGGTGAGAAATATGGCGATCAAGTGCGCGTTGTCAGCGTTGGTGATTGGGCGCGAGAACTCTGCGGTGGAACTCACGTTGCACGTTCAGGACAACTAGGCGTAGTCAAGCTTTTGAGTGAATCTTCAATTGGTGCTGGCGTACGGCGCGTAGAAGCTATCGTCGGAGTCGATGCATATCAATTCTTAGCACGCGAACATTTACTTTTAAATTCACTAACCAATCTGATTAAGGGTTCGCGCGCTGAAGAACTTCCTGAGCGAATTTCGGATTTATTAGGCAAGATGAAAGATATTGAGAAAGAGTTGGCTGCGGTGCGCTCTGCAGCTGCGATGTCAGATCTCTCATCGCTTGCAGGGCAAGCAAAGCTTATCAACGGTACTTCTGTTATCACTGCAAAAATTGCGGATGGTATCGCCGTAGATGATCTTCGCAAGATCGCCCTCGATTTACGTAACCGCAATGTCGACGCGGTTGTGGTTTTGATTAGTGTCACTGATGGAAAACCGGTTCTGGTTGCGGCTGTAAGCGATGCTGCTCGAACCAAGGGCATCAAAGCGGGTGCGCTGGTAAAGATTGGTTCCACGATACTTGGTGGCGGCGGCGGCGGAAAAGATGATTTCGCACAAGGTGGCGGAACATCTATCACTGAAATTGAAAACGCTCTGCTCACTATTGAGAAATCTCTCGCAGGTAGTTAATGGCGCGAATCGGACGTCGAATTGCTTTCGATTACGGTGATGTGCGCATAGGTGTCGCTATTTGTGATCCGGATGGAATTCTGGCAACGCCGATTGCTACTTTGCAGAGCAAGAACCCATCTTTAAAGGGTGAGATCGCGAAATTGTTGAGTGAATACGAACCAGTTAAGGCTTATGTCGGAAATCCCAAATTACTCAGCGGAAATGATGGAGAAGCCGTAGCAAAGGTTTTAGCCTTCACCGAATTTCTAACTGCCAATTTCGATCTTCCAATCACCCTCGTCGATGAACGCTTATCGACTGTAACCGCCGCAAAGAAATTGCGGGAGTCAGGAGTCGATGCCAAAGGTGCGAAGACTTTGATTGATGCCGCAGCTGCCGTCGCAATTCTGGAACAAGGGCTGGCAAATGAAGCTAGATAAATCTGCGCTGTTGCGGGTTATCGCAGCGCTGACCGTAGTCGCCCTCTTTACTGGTGGAGTTCATGAATTGCGAAAAGGTTCCGGTGGGGCCGCGGACTTTCCTTGCGGCGCAGGAAAATCAGAGGAAGTAGCAATTTCAATAGGTAAAGGAGATACCGGTTCCGAAATTGCACAGCAGCTATTTCAAGCAGATGTTGTGAAATCCAGTGCCGCATTCTTTCGTTTAGCGGTCGGGGACGAGCGTTCCCAAAGAATTGCGCCAGGTTCTCATCGTATCCAAATTCAATCTTGTGCCAAAGATGTGCTGGACCAACTGTTGGATCCCAAACGTATTGTTAATCTTATAAATATTTTTGAAGGCGCTTGGAATACCGAGATTATGGCTGAGATGATCAAATCCGGATTTGCTGCAGCAGATGTCTCTAAAGCGCTGAAGAGCCAGGAGTTACCAAATGGATTCAAAACTTTAGAGGGCCTACTCTTCCCAGCACAGTATTCTTTTGCGGAAGAGACTTCAGCGCAATCAGCGGTATCTGCCATGGTGGAACGCGGCAAGATGGAAATTGAGAAATCAGGCATTTCAGCAGGAAGTGGCAAATATACGTCGCAACAGTTACTGATTATCGCCTCGATTGTGCAAGCAGAAGCTGATACTAAGGATTTCGCCAAGGTCTCACGAGTTATTCGCAATCGTTTGGAAAAGGGAATGCCCTTACAGATGGATTCCACAGTTCATTACTTAAAGAAAGTTCGTGGCAAGATCTTTTTGAGTACTGCATCGACGCTTCTCAAATCTGAATACAACACCTACCGCAGATATGGTTTACCTCCTGGACCAATTGGAAATCCTGGTTCATCGGCGATGGCTGCCGCGGTCAACCCCGAGCCAGGTGATTGGATCTTTTTCATCACGGTAGCGCCAGGCGACACTCGCTTTACCTCCACCATTGATCAGTTCAATCTATGGAAGGCTGAGTACAAGAAGAATTTGCGTGCGGGAGTATTCGGGAGTGCAAAGTGAGCAAAGAAACTCTACGTGGCGCCGTTCTTGGATATCCGATTGAACATTCGCTATCTCCAGCCCTGCATAAGGCTGCCTTCAAATTACTTGGCGTATCAGGGGAGTATTCCGCTATAGAAGTTCGAAGTGGTGGTTTACAGAATTTTCTGCAAGAGCGCGGAGAAGAATTTGATTATCTTTCGTTGACAATGCCTTTGAAGGAAGAGGCGCTGGAATTGAAAATGGATATAACGATTGATGATTTGGGCAGGCGGATTCAGTCAATCAATACTTTAGTTAAAAGAGAAGGATCGTGGAGTGCGACTAGTACTGATGGTTCAGGATTTGTAAAAGCGCTCAATAACGCCGGGTATGAGCGTTTTGAAAAGGTTTTGATTTTGGGAGCAGGAGGAACCGCACGTGCTGTTGCAGGCGCACTGGATGAGATCGCCACTTCGGTAGATGTAATGCGACGAAGCGTACGTCGCAGTCCCGCAATCGCAGCTTGCTTCCAGAAGATCGAATGTAATTTTTTGGATTGGGATGATTTAGCAGATCTATCAAGTTACGACCTCGTGGTAAATACAACTCCTTCGGGTGCGGCAGATTTAGTCGCAGAAAATCTATCTAATTCGGTTAATGGTTTACTTTTTGATGTCCTGTATAAACCTTGGCCAACGCTCTTAGGTAGGCGATGGAGCGATGCCGGAGGCAAGACCTTAGGCGGTCTCGAGTTATTGTTGTATCAGGGGATAGATCAACTTAATTTGGTTACAAATGTGGAAGGCAAAGTTATTGATCAGGATCTCCGTATCGCGCTAACCAACGTAACAACGTAATCCACAGCGGTTTATAGAGCGGTCCTAATTCATATATTCTCATCGGATGTACCTCGCTTTGCTGGTTTCTTCCATCTATATTTCAAGCTTCGATCTAAAATTCCATCGGATCTCCAACAAATCCTTGGTCGCCTCCGCATTTTTCTTTCAACTGCTGCAATTACTGCAGAGATCGGCAGTGCACCCCAGGAGCGCTTTACTAGTTTCAGCGATCACACCATTTTTTCTTCTTATTGGGGTAGGTGCGGGAGACCTCAAGTTACTCATACTCCTATCGTTCTTTTTCCTACCATTTTCCTTATCAACCCTCGTTGAATTCTTAGCCGGCTTTACAGTTGTATCGGTCTATCTGATATTACAAACTAGCCTGACTAGAAGATCATTGCGATCAAATATTGCACTAGCGCCTGCGATATGCGGCGCGGTTATTTGGTGCGCGAGATCGAGCGAAGATCTGTCACAATATGTCAATGCGTTGGCTTACAGCAGGTGAATCTCACGGACAAGCCCTTTCTGCGATTATCGAAGGAATCCCGGCGAGCGTTGAATTGACCTCTAAGGAAATTGATTATCACCTGGCTCGTCGCCGCTTAGGATTTGGACGTGGTGCTCGACAGAATTTCGAAGCAGATAAGATCACCATTCTTGGTGGAATTCGATTAGGACTTACACAAGGTGGTCCAATTTCGATTCAAGTTGGAAATTCGGAATGGCCAAAGTGGGAGAAGGTGATGTCTGCCGATCCTGTGCCAAACGATGAGATTAAAGATTTAGCGCGCAACGCTCCGCTGTCACGGCCTCGACCTGGCCATGCTGATTTAGTTGGAATGCAAAAGTATGATCTAGATGATGCGCGTCCGATATTGGAGCGGGCTAGTGCTCGTGAAACTGCGGCGCGAGTTGCACTTGGAGCGGTAGCAAGAGCGTTTCTTGAACAAAGCGTCGGCGTAACAATATTGAGCCATGTGGTTTCTATTGGCAAAGTTCGAATCCCGGAAGGAACTGCTCTGCCTTTGGTTTCAGATATGGAGCGCATTGATGCCGATCCTGTGCGTTGTGCAGATGCAGCGACTAGTTTGCAGATGATCGCAGAAATTGAAGCAGCCCATGCAGATGGAGACACTTTGGGTGGCGTTTGTGAAGTTCTCGCTTACAACCTTCCGCCGGGTTTAGGTTCGCATGTTCATTGGGATCGCAGATTGGATGCGAGATTAGCCGGCGCGATGATGGGGATTCAAGCAATTAAAGGCGTCGAAATTGGCGATGGTTTCCTAACTGCAACGCGTAGAGGTTCAGTTGCTCATGATGAGATAGAACGTGGAGCCAATGGTTTGATAACACGTCGCACAGATCGCGCGGGCGGAACCGAGGGTGGAATGTCTAACGGTGAAATCTTGCGAGTCAGCGTTGCGATGAAACCAATTTCAACGGTTCCGAAAGCGCTCGACACTATCGATGTTAAAACAGGTGAACCGGCAAAGGCGATTAATCAAAGATCTGATGTCTGCGCTGTACCGGCTGCAGGTGTCGTAGCTGAGGCTATGGCAGCGCTAGTGCTTGCTGAAGCAGTTCTGGAGAAATTTGGCGGCGATAGCGTCAGCGAAACTCGGCGGAATTACCAGTCATATCTCGATAATTTACGTTTTAAGTAGTCGTTGTGGCTAACTCAATAATTCTTATCGGGCCACCTGGTTCAGGAAAATCTACAATAGGCAAAGCTTTGGCGCGTAAATTAAATACTTCATTCACGGACACAGATGCACTTATTGAAGCGCGCACTGGGACCAGCATTTCACAAATTTTTATCGACCAGGGTGAGCCTTGGTTTCGCGAACTTGAACAGGAAGTGTTGCAAGAACAGATAGCAAAGATAGATGGAGTTCTTTCACTCGGTGGTGGTGCACCGCTTTCAGATCCGGCACAAACACTTTTACGTAAATCCGGCGCGACGATTGTCTATTTAGATGTTTCGCTGGCAACCGCTGCTCCACGAGTGGGCTTTAATCGTGATCGTCCGCTTTTACTAAACAATCCCCGCGGCGCTTGGCAAGCGTTAATGGATAAGCGCCGTCCAATATATGAGGTGTTAGCTACCCATATCGTAAAGGTCGATGAGCGCGCTCCCAAGGAAATTGTCGAAGAGATTGTTAGCCTTACACAATGAGCGTCGTCAATGTAAAAGCTGATCGCGCCTATCAAATTCTCATTGACGTCGATTGGGAAGGCGAGTTAGCCAAAATGCTCGTTGGACGAACTCGTGCGGCGGTAATAGTGTCTGAAGCGCTGAAGTCTCGAGTTGGCAAGATTGATGCAGGAGATACTGAGATTTTTATCTTCGCGATACCAGATGGAGAAGATGGAAAATCCAGCGCTACATTGTTGCAAGTTTGGAATTGGCTTGGGGCAGCTGGTTTCACCCGCAATGATTTGATTGTGGCTATCGGTGGGGGAGCGACTACGGATTTTGGTGGGTATGCAGCGGCATCATGGTTACGCGGCATGGATTGGATCGCGATTCCAACCACTGTTGCAGGAATGGTTGATGCCGCGATTGGTGGCAAGACAGCGATTAATAGTGATTACGGTAAGAATTTGATTGGAGCATTTCATAGCCCAATCGCAGTCGTTATAGATTTCACATGGTTACAAACGTTGCCAGATCGCGACTTTGCCGCCGGTATGGCGGAAGTTGTTAAGGCTGGCTTCATCGCAGATGGAGTAATACTGGATTTACTGCGAGGTAGAGATTTGGCTTCGCTGCGCAGCGATCCCGACACGGTAAAAGATTTATTCAGACGTGCCATTGCGGTGAAGGCGGAAGTTGTTTCAGTTGATTTTAAAGAGAGTTTCATTCGGGAGATTCTTAACTATGGTCACACTCTTGGGCATGCCATTGAGTTGGATTGTAAATTTGCATTGCGCCATGGTGAATGTGTCTCGATCGGAATGGCCTATATGGCCCATTTGCAATTGGATCTAGAGCTGATCTCTGAAGATCTAGCAAAAGATCATTTAGAGATCTTGCAAAATTTGGGGCTTCCGACGACATATAAGCGTGCTTCATGGCCTGCTCTCTTAGCGAATATGTCGCTGGATAAAAAGTCACGCGGAAAGTCTCTTCGATTCGTTACCATTACAGGTATAGGTAAGACTGATCGCTTAGAAAACCCTGATGAAAAAGTTTTATTCGCTGCATACGAGAAGGTGAGCTCATGAAGGTTTTAGTGATAAATGGACCAAATCTAGCCCGCTTAGATATCCGGGATTCGGCAATCTATGGAGATATGAGCTACCCACAATTGGTCGCACATATTGAAAACGCGGCTAAGACTCATGGTTTTACTTCCGATGTACGTCAGAGCGATGATGAAGCAACAATAATCTCTTGGCTACATGAAGCAGCTGATGCAAACACTCCGGTAATTATTAATCCAGCTGCTTTTACTCACTATTCATATGCGATCAGAGATGCCGCGGAATTAGTTAAAGCACCGCTAATTGAAGTTCATTTATCTAATCCTTTGGCGCGCGAGGAATTCCGCCATACATCGGTTATTTCTGGTGTCGCCAACGGAACTATTGGCGGATTCGGTCCAAATTCATACGTGCTTGCACTAATAGCGCTAAAGGCTTTAACCGCTTAAAACTTCGGGTAAACTTCTCACATAGCCCTCGAAAATCGCGGGCCAACCTCGCGTGGCAATTCTTACGGGCGCAATCGGTTGATGAATTGCGTTAAATGCGCGAACTGGAGTTATCGTGGCAACAACAAATGATCTAAAAAACGGAATGACTTTAGATATTGAAGGTCAACTTTGGAACGTTGTTGAGTTCCAACACGTAAAGCCAGGAAAAGGACCAGCTTTCGTACGCACCAAGTTAAAGTCAGTCTTGACCGGCAAGGTAGTCGACAAGACATTTAACGCTGGCGTAAAGATCGAAATTGCGATTTTGGAGAAGCGCGAAATGAACTTCCTCTATAAAGAGGGCGAAGATTTCGTATTTATGGATAATAAGACTTTTGATCAGATGAATATCAGTGCAGCCACGGTTGGAGATGCAGCGCAATATATGTTGGAAAATACTGAAGCGATTGTGGCTATCCATGAGAACAATCCGCTGTATATCGAACTGCCGGCATCCGTTGTTTTGACCGTGACTTATACCGAGCCTGGCTTGCAAGGTGATCGTTCATCAGGTGGAACAAAGCCGGCAACTGTTGAAACTGGAATCCAGATTCAAGTTCCCCTCTTTATAAAGCAAGATGAGAAGGTTTTAGTTGATACCCGTGACGGATCTTATTTAGGTCGCGCTAACTAGTGTCAGCACGAAGTAAGGCTCGTAAACAGAGCCTTGATCTACTGTACGAAGGTGATATCCGTAGCCAAGCGCCTGCAGATTTGCTGGCGCAGCGAGATGTCATTGAGGACGGTCCGGATGCGCGTCCGATTCGTGAATACACGAGGGATTTGATTTTAGGAATTGCAGATAACCGGCGCAAGATCGATGAGTTGATATCTACCTATGCCCAAGGTTGGGATATGGATCGTCTGCCAGCGGTAGATCGCAATATCTTGCGATTGGGCATCTATGAGATTCTATGGTGCAAAGATTTAGACGATGCGATTGCAATTGATGAGGCGCTTAACCTTGCCAAAGAACTCTCCACCGATGATTCGGCTACCTATATTCACGGTGTTCTTGGGCGAATTGCATCAATCAAAGATAGTTTGGCGATTTAGCTAAAAGCGATCTGCCACTTATTTAGCCATTGATCCAACTGGCTCTGATTCATCTCCAGCAAGAGAGTTAAGGTATCCAGATCTGAGCTGCGCAACGTCAAGATTTCACCGTTCCAATCACCTCTGCGGGCGGCGATCGCAATTAGATAGCTATTTAATTTATTCAGCGAGATATCTTCATTTTCTTGTGCCAGAAGTGAGACTCTTCGTTGGTCAAATCTCTGTGAATGTGCGAGATTTTCGTACGAATGGTTAAAGTCACCAAGCAAGTCCGCGATCGGAATCGCAAATAGATTTGCTAGTTCAAGAGCGCGGGCCAAAGAAATGGCGCGAGTGCCGCGTTCGTAGGAGCCCATAACGACCGCTTTTATGGAGCCGCTGGATCTACTTTCGATATCGTGGAGCGTCCATCCACGAGATTTCCTAATGGAGCGAATACGTTGTGCGACTGATTGCGGTGTGGGTTGCTTAAATGCTGAGGTGGTTTTCATGGCTCATAGGCTAGGAGGCTAGCTGGGCGCGCATCTTTGGCAATCCACAGGTTTAGTCGGAGGCGGTGTATCATTTGCCAACATCCTTTAACGACCCGTCCTGCGAGGCGGGGAAGGAGATTTAAATGAGCCTTGTCCTGCCTGCGCCAGATATCTCACGCGCGTTAACTCGTATTTCTCACGAGATTCTGGAAAGAAATGCTGGATCAACTTCTATAACTTTATTGGGGATCCCTACCCGCGGCGCACATCTTGCTAAACGTATTGCCGAGATTATCTCCAAAATCGAGAACGCACCTATTCAGGTCGGAACCCTAGATATCACTTTGCATCGCGACGATCTTCGGATGCGACCTCCTCGCGCGCTTATGCCAACGATGATTCCTTCACTCGGTGTTGAAGATCGAAATGTAATTCTTATCGATGATGTCCTCTTCTCAGGCAGAACGATCCGCGCCGCCTTAGATGCACTTGGAGAGATAGGCCGTCCCAAGAGCGTGCAACTGGCCATCTTGGTAGATCGCGGACACCGAGAACTTCCGATACGCGCTGATTATGTCGGCAAAAATATTCCTACCTCACGCGAGCAGAGCGTCGTTGTTCATCTCACCGAACTAGACGGTGTCGATGAAGTCGTGGTTGAAGGGAGCGCGGAATGAAACATCTATTATCAATAAACGATCTTTCTAAGGCTGAAGCTATTTCCATCCTAGATACAGCTCAAGAACTGGCACGCGTTAGCGATGGTCCGATGAAGAAGCTCCCTACATTGCGTGGCAGAACTATCGTTAATCTCTTTGCTGAAGATTCCACTCGGACACGTATCTCTTTCGAAGCTGCTGCCAAACGCTTATCTGCCGATGTAATTAATTTTTCGGCTAAAGGTTCGAGTATAAGTAAGGGTGAATCACTTAAAGATACTGCGCAAACTTTGCAGGCCATGGGAGCAGATGCGGTAATCATTCGTCATGGCGCTTCCGGTGCTGCGCAGAGACTGGCAGATTCTCATTGGATGTCCGGCGCGGTGATAAATGCTGGCGATGGCACACATGAGCATCCCAGCCAAGCCTTATTGGATGCATTTACAATCCGTAGACATTTATCAAAAGGTGGCAGCGATCTAGCAGGGCTGCGCGTGGCAATTGTTGGTGATGTTCTACATTCGCGAGTTGCGAGATCGAATGTGCTCTTGTTATCTAAATTGGGTGCACATGTGGTTCTCGTTGCGCCGCCTACCTTATTGCCAGTAGGTGTAGAGAGTTGGCCCTGCGAAATCTCGTACGATCTCGATGCGGTAATTAGCAACGTTGATGCTGTGATGATGTTACGGATTCAGTTGGAGAGAATGAATGAACTCTTCTTCCCTAATGCCCGCGAATATTCTCGCTATTTCGGACTTAATAGCGATCGCATCAGAGCGCTTAAGGCGGATGCAATTGTGATGCATCCAGGACCAATGAATCGTGGTTTAGAAATAACTGCGGATGCTGCCGATGGAGCGCGCTCAGTTATTGTTGAACAAGTGGCTAATGGAGTAAGTATTCGAATGGCGATTTTATATTTACTTCTGGCCGGCAGCCAGGAAATTGGAGCGGCGCTATGACCCAAACAAATTATCTACTCAAAGGAACTTGCCTTCCTGATGGAAGTAAGAGCGATATTGAAATTCGCGACGGCAAGATCACCGCAATTGGCGCGATGCTTCCTAAAGCTGCGGATGCAATTGAAATTGATCTAACTGGATCGGTAGTACTTCCGGGACTTGTGGACTTGCACACCCACCTGCGAGAACCAGGTAAAGAAGATGCCGAAACAGTTTTATCCGGAACGATGGCTGCAGCAAAAGGCGGATTTGTCGCTGTTTCAGCGATGGCAAATACCTCGCCAGTTGCGGACACCGCAGGTGTAGTAGAGCAGGTGTATGCACTCGGTCAGAGCGCAGGATTCGCAGATGTCTTTCCGATCGGAGCAGTAACACAAGGCTTGCAAGGTGAGGCTCTCTCTGAAATTGGAGCAATGGCCGATTCACGAGCGCGAGTTCGTATCTTTAGCGATGATGGTAACTGCGTCTTCGATCCGCTCGTGATGCGTCGCGCGCTGGAGTATGTGAAGAAGTTTGATGGGGTCATTGCACAACATGCTCAAGATCCACGTTTAACAATCGGTGCACAGATGAATGAAGGTGAGATTTCTTCACGATTAGGTTTGAAAGGTTGGCCGGCTGTTGCTGAGGAAGCAATTATCGCCCGCGATATCTTAATCGCCGATCACGTTAAATCACGTTTACATATATGCCACTTAACAACCGCCGGTGGCGTAGAAATTATTCGGTGGGCTAAAGCGCGTGGCATGGATGTGACCGCTGAAGTTACACCGCATCATTTACTGCTAACAGATGAGAGCGCGCTGAGTTACGATCCAATATTTAAAGTTAATCCACCGCTTCGCACTCAACGCGATGTTGAAGCCCTTCGCGAGGGATTAGCGGATGGAACAATTGATATCGTCGCAACCGATCATGCTCCGCATCCCGCGGAAGCGAAAGAGTGCGAATGGCAAGAGGCAGCATTCGGCATGCTGGGGCTGGAGAGCGCGCTAGCGATCGTCAATCAGACTATGGTGGCTACAGGGTTGATGACATGGGAGGCGGTGGCAGATCGAATGAGTCATGCGCCAGCGCGTATCGGTCGTTACACCGATCATGGACAGAAGATTGCTATCGGCAACTTGGCTAACTTAACTGTTATCAACCCATCCCAGAGTTATCGAGTTGATCGTGATCTAGTTGCATCCCGTAGCCGAAATACGCCCTTCCACGAAATGGATCTGCAAGGGGTAATCGCTGCCACTTTCTATCGTGGGCAACCAACTTATCTCAATGGCAAATTAACTCCGCAAGGAGGTCGATAATGGGTAAAGCATTTCTCGTCTTAGATGACGGAAGGATCTTTGAAGGTAAATCTTGGGCGGCTACCGGTCGTACCTTTGGCGAGGCAGTTTTTCAAACCGGCATGACTGGATATCAAGAGACTTTGACTGATCCGAGTTATCACCGACAAGTCGTCGTGATGACCGCGCCACACATTGGAAATACAGGAGTTAATACGCCCGATAACGAATCAAAGAGAATTTGGGTGGCTGGTTTTGTAGTTCGTAATCCATCTACTGTGACCAGCAGCTGGCGAAGTGAGAAAGATTTAGAAGCCGAATTAATTGAACAAGGAATCGTTGGTATACAGGGCATTGATACGCGTGCGCTAACGCGACATCTGCGCGATCGTGGAGCTATGCGAGTTGGAATCTTCTCTGATGTAGAAATTTCGAGAGAAGAAATGGTTATTGAAGTACGGAAAACGGAGGCAATGTCCGGTTCGTATCTCAGTGAGGATGTCTCGACGAAAGAGCCGTATATCGTGCATGCCATCGGTGAGAAGAAATTTACAGTTGCTGCCATAGATTTAGGAATCAAGGGTGCAACTCCAAGAGCACTTGCTGCACGCGGTGTGGAAGTTCACGTTCTGCCTTTTAATACAACTCTGCAGGAGATATTGGATCTGCACCCTGACGGTGTATTTCTGTCTAACGGTCCGGGCGACCCGGCGACCATGGATGGCGCCGTAGAACTTGTACGCGAGATTCTTTTAGAAGAGATTCCAATTTTTGGTATCTGTTTCGGCCATCAGATATTGGGTCGCGCACTTGGTTTTGATACTTACAAATTGCAATTTGGCCATCGCGGGATTAATCAACCGGTTATCGATAAAAAGACAGGTAAAGTAGAAATCACAGCGCATAATCACGGATTTGCAATTAAAGCGCCAACGGAAGGAACTTTTAATACGGTCTTCGGATCTGGTGAAGTCACACACGTTGGTTTAAATGATGGAGTCGTTGAAGGGCTGCAACTATTGGAACGAGGCGCCTTTAGCGTTCAGTACCATCCAGAAGCAGCAGCTGGTCCGCATGATGCTGCTTATCTCTTTGATCGCTTCATAGATTTAATGGTTAAGTACCCACGCAAGGTAGGTTCAATCTAATGCCACGCGATTTATCAATTAAGAGCGTCTTAGTTATCGGTTCGGGACCAATTGTTATTGGACAAGCTTGTGAATTTGATTATTCCGGAACTCAGGCGTGCCGCGTCCTGCGCGCTGAAGGCATACGTGTAATCCTCGTTAATTCAAATCCGGCGACGATTATGACTGATCCTGAATTTGCCGATGCAACTTATATAGAGCCAATTACTCCAGAATTTATCGAAAAAATTATCGCCAAAGAGCGCCCTGATGCAGTCTTAGCAACCCTAGGTGGTCAAACGGCTCTCAACGCTGCTATCGGATTGCATAAAGCGGGCACTCTCGAAAGATATGGAACTCATTTGATTGGCGCAGATGTTGATGCCATCGAGCGCGGTGAGAATCGAGAAATCTTCCGCACGATTGTAGAAAAAATCGGGGGAGAATCTGCGAAATCCATTATCTGTCACACAATGGAAGAGGTTCTTGCGGGAGCCGTTATTTTGCAATATCCAGTCGTCGTTCGCCCATCTTTCACAATGGGAGGACTTGGCTCTGGTATCGCCTTCGATGAGGAAAATTTGCGTCTTATTGCAGGTGCAGGGCTACGACATAGTCCAACTTCTGAAGTACTCCTTGAAGAGTCAATTTTGGGTTGGAAAGAGTATGAACTCGAGGTCATGCGCGATGCATCCGATAACGTAGTAATTGTCTGCAGTATTGAAAATATTGATCCGATGGGTGTTCACACTGGTGACTCGATCACCGTGGCTCCGGCACTTACGTTAACTGACGTCGAGTTCCAAAAGTTACGAAATCTTTCAATAGATATTATTCGTGAAGTCGGTGTTGCCACAGGTGGATGTAATATCCAATTCGCGGTAAATCCAAATGATGGCCGAATAATCGTGATCGAAATGAACCCCCGTGTTTCACGATCAAGTGCGCTGGCCTCAAAGGCGACTGGTTTTCCGATCGCTAAAATCGCCACCAAACTAGCCATTGGTTACACGCTAGATGAGATTAAAAATGATATTACCCAAGTAACTCCCGCCTCTTTCGAGCCGACTCTCGATTACATTGTTGTAAAAGCACCACGTTTTGCCTTTGAAAAGTTTGCAGATGCTGATCCACGATTAACCACCACGATGAAGAGCGTGGGCGAAGCAATGGCTATCGGTCGTTCTTTCCCTGAGGCTTTGATGAAGGCGCTGCGTTCTTTAGAGCGCAAGGAAGC
>CAFBOU010000009.1_pt1 | contig 18718 bp, 19 predicted proteins | sample 7269551 | NCBI WGS metagenome assembly CAFBOU01 (sample SAMEA6814126, study PRJEB35770) | freshwater metagenome | biome: Freshwater; feature: Freshwater reservoir; material: water | place: Czech Republic | collected 2017-07-26 | depth 30m m
AGAAATTGCTACCAAGTGGGTTAATAAACTGCATTTACCTAGCCTCTAGACGATAAATACATCATCCTCGGCATTAAAAGTTAAATTTCAACGCCAATGTATTTAGTCTCGAGGAATTCGTGGATGCCATCGAAGCCGCCTTCGCGGCCTAAGCCTGATTGTTTGACTCCGCCGAATGGTGCTGCTGGATCTGAAATCATGCCGCGGTTGATTGCAACCATTCCGGATTCGAGGGCTTCCGAGATCTGAACTGCACGCTTTAAATCTTCTGAGTAAACATAACTAATCAAACCGAAATCGGTGCTGTTGGCTAACTTGATTCCTTCGGCATCGGTATCGAACACAACTATCGGGGCAACTGGGCCGAAGACTTCATGGTTCAAGATTTCAGCCTGCTTATCTACTTCAAGAACAGTTGCTGGATAGAAAGCGCCTGGTCCGTCTGGAGTTTTGCCGCCAGTTAATACTTTTGCACCAGCTTTGATTGAGCTATCTACAAGTTCAGCAATTTTATTGCGCTCTTTAACGGAAACGCTGGCACCAAGTTGCACACCGGCATCGCGTCCGCGACCCATCACAAATGCTCCCATTGCGGCAGCAAATTTTTCGGTGAATTCTTTAGCAACTGGGCGTTGTACATAAATTCGATTTGCAGCAGTGCATGCAGCACCACCATTGCGCATCTTGGCCAGCATCAAACCTTTAACTGCTTCATCCAAGTTGGCATCGTCCATCACAACAAATGGTGCGTTTCCACCAAGTTCCATTGAACAACGAATTACATTGTCCGCTGCTTCTTTCAAGATGATGCGACCAACTTCAGTTGATCCGGTAAATGATAAATTCTTAACTCGCTTATCGTGCAACATTTTTGCGATCGCAGGTCCAGTTGGTGTTGGCAAAATTAAATTAACTACACCCTTTGGAACTCCGGCGCGATCTAAAATATCGATGATGGCGAGCGCGGTAAGCGGTGTTTCGCCAGCAGGTTTTAAAATCATGGTGCAGCCTGCAGCAATAGCAGGACCGATCTTGCGAGTTGCCATACCTGCAGGGAAATTCCAAGGGGTAATTAAAAGTGATAGCCCAACAGGTTGATGGGTTACGAGAATTCGCTTGTCACCACTTGGCGACATTCGGAAATCACCGGCTATGCGAACTGCTTCTTCAGAGAACCAACGGAAAAATTCGGCGGCGTATGCAACTTCACCTTTTGCATCGGTGATCGCTTTGCCGTTTTCTTTAGAAATTAACTCGGCGAGATAATCTGCCTCTTGGATCATCAACTCAAATGCTTTACGTAACATTTCGGCGCGAACTCGGGGCGCGGTCTTCGCCCAGGCAGGTGCGGCGCGATCGGCGGCGGCTAGGGCGGCCTCAATTTCGGCATCTCCAGCGGTGGCAACTTTGGCGATTACCGAGCCATCACTTGGATCAATTACATCCAAAGTGCCGTTTCCATCGACCCATTGACCATCTATATATAACTGAGTGCGCATAAGATGAGCATACTAAAGAGGTATTTAGACGCGCCAGCCGCGGTAACTGAAGGAGTTTGTGTGCCAAAGTCTTGGACAGATGGTGCGCCACAGCCCGTTGCACTTCAGGATCATGCCCATTTAAAGGATCCGCTTAGCTACAAAATTAAGCGATCTTTCTTGGGGGGTGCGTTAAACCGTCACTCACTAGGGCACCAGCGTTTAGCAAAGCGTTACGCCCTTGGAATTCTCTCATCTGACTGTATTTCATCTTCTGCTTATGGCAGTGAACAAATCTTGATCGCGCTCTTGCCTGCATTTGGTCTCGCTGCTTTTGCAATTTTAATGCCAATGACCGCTGTTGTTTTAGCTATCTTAGTTTTGATCACACTTTCTTACCGAAATGTAATTGATGTTTACACCAAAACCGGTGGCGCATACATTGTTGCGCGCGATAATTTCGGTCCAGTAGTTGCACAAATCGCTGCCGTTGCTTTAATGCTTGATTACATCGTTACTGTTGCAATCCAATCAGCGGCTGGTGTGGCAGCGATTATTTCTACCTTCCCATCCATCGCATCTTGGAAGATGCCGATGATTTTTGCGGTGATTGTGCTTTTAACTTACGGAAACCTACGTGGAGTTAAAGAGGCCGGAAAAGCCTTTGCTTTCCCAACTTACTTCTTCGTTGGTTGCATGATGATTGTTTTCGGTATGGGGCTATGGCGTCTATCGCAAGGAACTCTGCCAACCCTTGCAACAGATCTTCCAGGCGCAGTTCATGTTGGACAAGAACAAGGTTTGTTAACTGGCGCTGCAATATTTATTCTGCTCCGCGCCTTTGCCAATGGTGGTTCATCACTTACTGGCCTTGAGGCGATATCAGATGGCGTTGCTTTATTTAAAACTCCAGAGCATGTAAATGCCAAGCGCACTTTGGTTGTCATGAGTTGCATCCTTGGAACACTTGTTCTCGGAGTTTCTTACTTCGCCCATCACATCCATGCCATGCCTTACGAATCCGGAACGCCGACGGTTATTTCACAAATCGCTAAAGCAGCAGTTGGAGAAGGCACCTTTGGCAGCGTTATGTTTATCATGGTTCAGCTAGCAACGATGCTTATTCTCTTTGCCGGTGCAAACACAACTTACAGCGCATTTCCATTGCTCTGTAACTTCGTTGCAACAGATGGCTACTTGCCTCGTCAGTTAACTAAACGTGGCCACCGCTTAGCATTTTCAAATGGAATTTTATTACTTGCCGGTGGTGGACTCTTACTAGTCATAATCACTGCAGGATCCGTAGAACATCTTGTTGCGTTTTATGCACTCGGAGTTTTCACTGGCTTCACTTTGGCTGGATTTGGAATGACCAAGCATTCACTGCGAACTAAACCTAAAGGCTGGCAGGTTCGAGTTGTAATAAATGCACTTGCCGGATCTGTTTCACTTGTCATTGTTGTTATTTTCTCAGTTGTTAAATTCACCGAAGGTGCATGGTTGGTCCTCGTTACTGCGCCAATTTTGGTGATGTCTTTCTTACGTTTACGTCGTCAGTACACACGCGAACAAGAAGCGCTATTAGTGAGACAAGAACAAGAAAGAGCCACAACTATCGCCCGACACAATGTCACCGTTTTGGTAGATAACGTAGATATCGCAACTGTGGGTGCAATTAGATATGCAAGAAGCTTGAAGCCGCGTAATTTGAGCGCAGTTCACTTCGTCATAGATGATCGTCGTGCAGAAGAGATAAAGAACGCGTGGGCAGCCTCCGATGCGCTAGATGATGTGACCCTTGAGCTCATCGACTGTCCAGATCGTCGCCTTGCCAATTCAGCAGTTGATTACGCAATTCGTATGACAGAGAAGAGCGATGTTGAATTAACTCTGCTTCTTCCGCGACGCGCATACTCTGGTTTCTTAGGTCGACTATTACATGACCAAACCGCTGAAGAAATTGCAGCACCAATTTCACAACTCCAACGCGTTGTTGCAACAATTGTTCCATTTGACGTCGATCGAATAACTTCGGGATCGAAGTTAACAGTTCATACCCAACCGGCGGTTAAGGCTGCGTCTGTAAAGATTGAAAATGAATTTAAAGCAGTTAAAGATGTAATTAAGCCAGTTGAACCAATGAGCCATTACGCTGAAAATTTAACGCCGATCGGCAAAATCACCTGGCGCCAACGCGCTCAGGTTCAAGGTCAAGTTACTGCGATTAAGAGCGCTGCTAAAGGTTCTGCACCACTTCTGCAGGTTGAAGTTTGGGACGAATCAGGCGGAGTAACGCTTCATTTCCTTGGCCGCCGTGAAATCGCTGGACTCGAAGTTGGAGCGCAAATTCGTGCAGAAGGCATGGTTGGCGAAGAAGAAGGCGTGTTAACTATTTTGAATCCTTCTTACCAATTGTTGGTTTGATTCAGCGTTGACTTTCAAAAAACTCAGTTAGCAATTTTGCACATTCAGCCTCACGAATTCCGGCCGTTACATTCATTTTATAAAGTGAACGCGGATCCCGAATAACATCCCAAACCGAGCCAACTGCACCTGCTTTTTCATCCCAGGCACCAAAAATTAGGTGCGAGATACGTGCTTGAGCAATTGCACCAGCGCACATCGCACAAGGTTCTAAGGTAACTACCAAGGTACAGCCGTCTAACCTTGAATTCTGCAGTCGATCTGCGGCGCTTCTGATCGCAACAATTTCAGCGTGAGCGGTTGGATCGTTTTTTGCTTCGCGTTCATTTGAACCACTGCCGATTATCACGCCATCTTTATTGATAACAATTGCACCAACTGGGACATCACCGGTTGCTGTTGCTTTTCTTGCAATCGCGATCGCCTCATCCATCAACGATTCAGGTGTTTGGTTAGAAATTCTTATAGCTCCAATAACTCAGCAAATTGTTCTGCGAATCCTAAACGGCTTGCAATTGCTTCCAATTGTTCATCAGGAAATAGTTCGGTGTCATCGCATAAAGCAGAAAGCTCCATTTGATTGACTCCAAGATCCGCCAAAATATCCAAATGTCCGACCGGTAAAGGCTCTTCATCTTCTTCGGGAGAATCCAAATCACAAAGTTCAAGAAAATCTGCAGCGACTGCATAATCCATAGCGCAGGTAACATCGCTTAGGAACATACTTATGTGAGAACCTAAAACTCTAACCAACATAAAGAATTCTTCATCGATTGCTAATAACGCGATCGCTCCACCATTAGTCTGTTGCGACTTGAGCCGATCAATAATGTGCGGTAAATCATGTGCGTCAGGTAACAGCGCTAAATTCCAACGCCCATCCTCATGCCACGCAGCGACTGCGATATCTACCTCGTTCACCATTGCATCCGTCACATTGGACATATTCCCACTCATTGGACGAGATGGAAACCCCTGTAAGGTAGGAGGCATGAAAGTTCATGTCGCCGATCACCCGCTGATTACCCATAAATTGACCGTTCTACGCGATGAGAAAACAGATTCGCCAACATTTCGCCACCTGGTCGAGGAGCTTGTGACATTACTCGCCTACGAAGCAACCCGCGATGTGCGAACTGAAAAAGTTTCGATTAAGACTCCGGTCACAACTACTACCGGATTGAAACTTTCTGATCCCCGACCAGTGGTTGTTCCAATTTTGCGCGCTGGTCTTGGAATGTTGGAAGGCATGACGCGTTTGATCCCAACTGCTGAAGTTGGCTTTCTCGGAATGGTTCGAGATGAGAAAACACTAAAGGCAAGTACCTACGCCAACCGCTTGCCCGAAAATTTATCTGGACGTCAATGTTTTGTTTTAGATCCAATGTTGGCGACTGGTGGAACTTTGGTTGCGGCGATTAACTTCTTAATCGAACGTGGCGCAGATGACATAACCGCAATTTGTATTCTTTCGGCTCCCGAAGGAATAAAGGTAATTGAAGATGCCTTTGCTAATTCGGGAGTTCCAATCACACTCGTTACTGGCGCACTGGATGAAAAATTGAATGAACACGGTTACATCGTTCCCGGTTTAGGCGATGCTGGTGACCGTCTTTATGGTGTTGTTTAAATGGCATCAACCTCACCTGGATACGGAATAACGATTCGTGTCGAAGGTGCACCAGAGCTCCAACCGGTTGCTCTTATTACATCAACGATTACTGGCGCTGGCGCAGCGATTACTGCGCTGGATGTTGTTGAATCGCTCTTAGAAAAAGTTGTAATTGACGTAACTTGCGACACGATCGATGCTGAACATGCGCAAGAAATTACAAATGCGCTGACCGCACATGCCGGACTTACTGTTCGCAAAGTAAGTGATCGCACATTCTTATTGCACTTGGGTGGAAAGTTAGAAGTTCAGTCGAAAGTACCTTTAAAGACGCGTGATGACCTATCCCGTGCCTACACACCCGGAGTAGCTCGTATTTGTCAGGCAATTGTTGAAGATCCTTCTGATGTGCGTCGCCTAACCATGAAGCGCAATACCGTTGCAGTTGTTACAGATGGTTCTGCAGTACTTGGATTAGGAAATATCGGACCGTCTGCAGCGCTTCCTGTGATGGAAGGAAAGGCTGCCTTATTTAAGAGATTTGCCGATGTCGATGCTTGGCCGGTTTGTTTAGATACTCAAGATGTAGATGAAATCGTTCGAACCGTCCAGTTAATTGCTCCTGTTTATGGCGGAATTAACTTAGAAGATATTTCTGCGCCACGTTGCTTTGAAATCGAAGAGCGTTTACGTGACTTATTAGATATTCCGGTCTTCCATGACGATCAACATGGCACAGCCATAGTTGTTCTGGCGGCGTTGACTAACTCACTCAAATTGGTGAATAAAAAATTAGGCGAAATAACCATCGTTATGAGTGGTGCCGGCGCTGCCGGAACTGCAATTGCGCGACTCTTAACTAAGAGCGGTGCACAAAAGATTGTGGCATTCGATATCGATGGATGCGTCACTCCTGGCTTTACCGGAAATATTTCAGATGCCATGAAGGGTGCTGACGTATTTATCGGCGTAAGTGCTCCTAATGTATTAACTGAAAACGATGTGGCATCCATGGCAAAGGGATCGATCGTCTTTGCATTAGCCAATCCAGATCCAGAGATTGATCCAGTGATTGCTCGTAAATATGCAACGGTCGTAGCCACGGGTCGCAGCGATCAACCAAATCAAATCAATAACGTTCTTGCCTTCCCAGGAATCTTCCGAGGGCTGCTAGATGCAAATGCTCATAAAATCACTGATGAACTTTTGATCGCTGCTGCTGAAGCAATCGCATCTTGCGTCTCTTCTTCACAGCTAAACGCCTCATTTATCGTCCCCAGCGTCTTTGACGCTCAAGTGGTACAAAAAGTTGCAGCGGCAGTTAAAAAGAGTATCTAAATGGAGTTAGCCGCATCATTTGATGCTCAATTATCTTCGCTTGCCCCATTTATTTTTTATCTTGTCGTTGCTGCCGTGGTCTTCATTGAAACTGGGATTTTATTTGGATTCTTTTTACCTGGGGATTCGATCTTATTTAGCGCCGGCTTAGTTGCAGCTGCTCATGGTGATATAAATATCGTAATCTTGGTAACAGCAATTTTTCTTGCTGCATTCTTTGGGGATCAAGTTGGATTTGTTATTGGAAGGGTTGTTGGACGCCCATATTTGGATAAAAAACAATCCCTGCGTATGCAACGCATGATTGCAAATGCTGAAGACTTTTATGAAAAAACTGGCTGGTGGGCAGTTGTCGCCGCTCGTTTCTTTCCGTGGATTCGCACCTTTGTTCCGCCGATTGCAGGCGCAGCTAAAATGAATTACTACAGGTTTTTATCAGCCAACGCTTTGGGTGCTTTGCTTTGGGGCGTTGGAATCACACTCGCTGGATTTTATGCAGCAACTTTACCTTGGGTTAAGAGTTCGTCTTACGCAATCGCGACTTTCTTTATTACCGCTTCGCTAATTTCAGCTTTGGTAAATTACCGACGCCGCCCACGACAACCCCGAGATAAGTCATAACGATTCCTGTTACTAAATAAGCACTTACTTGAACTCCATCGGTCGGTGAATAAAGATCAATCAATAGTGAGCCCACAAGTTGTCCACCAACGCTAATTAACGTAAATGTAAGTACCCCAAGGTGTTGCACAATCGTTGAAGTGAAAGCAATGTAGATAACTCCGATTACTCCTCCGGTGTATATCCACCAAGGTCCTGCTGGCAGAGCAACAACGTCCGCGCGATTTATCAACATTCCGATTGCCAGAAAAATGACTAGGAATGTTGTTCCCATGATGAAATTAAGAAGTGAGGTTGCAAAACTCTGGTTGGTGCTCTCATTAATTCGACCATTTAGAGCTCGTTGCACGCCAACAATCGCACCTGCAACACATCCAAAGAGAACGGCCCAGAGAGATAAGTTTTTCGCGTCGATTCGATCTAAAACAGAGACCAGAACAGCTAAAACTGTCACGCCGGCTGCGGTAACTCGCTTAGCAGTGATCTGCTTCTTGCCACCACCGGTCAGCCCAATTCGATCAACAATTAGTGATGTAGCTGTTTGGCCAGCAATTGATGCGACTGAGTAAATTGCCACACCAATCACAGGAACGATCTGTGTTTGTACCGCGACAAAACTTCCACCCAACATCCCGGCAAAGAGCGTCCAAACTGGAATCTCTTTCGCTGAAACGGCGGCGCGTAAGTTCTTCATTCCCATTTTTATTGCAGGGTTAAATGCAGAAATCGTTGCGATGATTAATAGCCCTGACCCAAATGAAACAAGAGCGGCTTCTATCGGGTTGCCGATGCGATGTGAGAGCTCACCATTTGCACGCGCCTGCAAGGCGATCATCAAACCCGAAATTGCGGCGAGAAAATCTAATTTCTTATTGCTTTTATGCATTAAGAATGTGTGCCTTGGAATTCACGCTTATCAGCGATCCAATCCATAACGGCAAATAACACACCTGAGACAACAAAAGTTAGGTGAATTACGATTCGCCACTTCGTTCCGCCACCTACATGGTCTTGCCCAGATAATTCAATAAAGTCTTTTAAGAGTTCGATCACTGAAATCGCCACGAGTGAACCAATCAATTTAATTTTAAGACCACTGAAATCAATTGTTCCCATCCAGTGTGGACGATCTGACGAATTCTGAGCAATATCAATTCTAGAAATAAAGTTTTCGTAGCCGGCGAAGATAACCATCAGAATCAAATTGGCTAATAAAGTTAAATCAAGCAAGGCAAGCAAATCCAAGGTGAATGTATGCGCATCGACATCGCCCATATGCTGAGCTAATTTGATGAAATCAAGAGCAAATCTGTAGGCCAATAGCGCTAAAGCACCAACTAATCCGAGATATAAAGGAGTTAGTAGCCAACGTGACCTAAAGAGAATTACTTCAATTGCATGAACCAAATTTTTCATAATTTAATTTTAACTCATGGCTCGAGTTGAAGTGTTACTTCTAGCCATTCTTCTTCGCGTGTGTTTAGTTCAAAACGTTGAGATTCTAACTCTTCACTAACCTTTAGCAGGGCCTCGGAATCAAATGCGGATTCGCTCTGTAGCGTTTCTAGTTCACTAATTCGGTTTTTTGCCTTCTCAATCTGTCGCTCGAGCCGAGCTAAATCCTTCTTGAGTTGGCGCTGTTCTGCTGCTGAGGAAGCGCTCTTAGTTTTTGCATCTGGGTTTGGTCGCGCAATTGATGCGGTGCGCTGTTCCAGATATTGGTCAACACCACGAGGTAAATCTCTTAAAGATTTATCTCCTAACAGCCCAACAAATCGATCACAAACTCGCTCCAGGAAATATCTATCGTGCGAAATAACAATCAATGTTCCGCCGAAGCTATCCAGCAAATCTTCCAATTCAGTAAGCGTTTCAATATCGAAATCATTAGTTGGCTCATCCAGCAATAAGACGTTCGGGGAATCCATCAACAAACGGGTTAGTTGTAATCTGCGTTTCTCGCCGCCGGATAAATCACCTACCGGTGTCCATTGCGAATCTTTATCAAAGCCCAGGCGCTCACAAAGTTGTGATGCCGAAAGTGATTTCCCATTGCCGAGTTCGATATGAGCTGCAACCTTTTCGACTGCTTCCAATACTCGCCACGTTGGATTTAACTCATCAAGGTGCTGAGTCAAAAATGCTGCTTTTACGGTTATGCCGGTTGTAAATTTTCCTGCAAATGGTTGCAGTTCACCAGCCAAGGTGCGCATAAGCGTTGTCTTTCCGGATCCATTTATTCCGACGATCCCGATGCGATCACCTGGTCCGACATTCCAGTACAAATCATCGATCAACTCTTTGTCGCCAGCACGTATCTGTAAATGATGCGCTTCGTAAACGGTGTTGCCTAAACGATTGCGGGCAAATTTTAACAACTCGCCTTGATCGCGTGGTGCTGGCTCTTCTGCGATCAATACATTGGCGGCATCTACCCGAAATTTTGGTTTTGTAGTTCTAGCCGGTGCTCCTCTGCGCAACCAGGCAAGTTCTTTGCGAATTAGATTATTACGTCTGGCATCCATCGCACTTGCCTGACGAGCACGTTCTGCCTTGGCTAATACAAATGCCGAATATCCACCGTCGTACTCTTCAACTTTACCTTCGACTACTTCCCATGTGCGATCAGTAACGGCATCGAGAAACCAGCGATCGTGGGTGATAACTAAAACCGCCAGATTTTTCCGGCTATTTAAATGGTTAGCTAGCCAGGCCACTCCCTCAACATCTAAGTGGTTAGTTGGCTCATCTAGCAAAATTAAATCAAGCTCGTCGATCAATAATTTAGCCAAACCAACTCTGCGTTTTTCACCACCGGATAAAGTTGCAAACTTTCTTTCAAATAAGTGATCATCAAATCCACCAAAGAGTCCGGTGAATACTTCTCTAATTCTAGAATCACTCGCCCATTCATGTTTTGCTCGATCTCCAATAACAACATCACCTACAGTTGAATGTGGATCAGCTTTATCTACTTGCGAAAGTAATCCAATCTTGACGGAATTTGCCTTGGTAACTCTGCCTGCATCTGGGCTTTCAACAGCTGCAATTATTTTCATAAGCGTGCTTTTGCCAGAACCGTTGCGCCCAACAATTCCAATCCGATCGCCCTCGGATACTCCAAGCGAAACTCTTTCAAGCAGCGCTCTAATATCAAAGGCCTTGCTGACCTCTTCGATATTTACAAGATTGCGCGCCACGATGGGAGAGCGTACCTTTCAACTATGAAAGCCACTGACCGTCAATTTGCACTTGATCTAGATGCCCGCGATCCATTGGCCCGCTTCCGTTCACAATTTGTTATCAGCGACACAAATATCTGCTATCTCGATGGCAATTCCTTGGGACGACTGCCGCTTTCAACGATCGATGCCGTGAATAACTTTATGAAAGATGAATGGGGACCTGAGGTAGTAACCGGATGGGGTCACTGGGTAGATGAAGCGCAGCCAACCGGCGATTTAATTGGACGCGCAACTCTTGGCGCAGCAGCGGGTCAAGTCCTTGCCTGCGATACAACTTCAGTTAATTTCTATCAATTAGCACTCGCTGCAATTCATGCCCGTCCTGGACGCAAAACCATAATCACTGATGCAGCAAATTTCCCAACAGATCGATACATCCTGGATGGAATTGCAAAGCAATTTGGGTTGAAGTTAATAATCATTGATAACGAATCTGCGGGTTCTGCAGAAAATGAGCGGATTACTCCAGAAATTCTTGCGCCTTACTTAAATGAAGATGTTGCACTTGTTACTTTAGAAGTTATTCAATATCGCTCTGGCGCACGTAATGATATTAAGTCCTTAACAGATTTAGCTCGCAAGCATGGCGCATTTATGTTGTGGGATGCCAGCCATGCAGTTGGTGCGATCGAAATGGATTTTGATAAAAATGGCGTTGATATCGCCGTCGGATGTACTTATAAATATGGAAACTCTGGTCCAGGCGCACCTGCTTGGCTGTATGTAAATAAAAAGGTACAGGCGGAGTTGCAAGTTCCAATTCAAGGTTGGTTTTCCCAGGGCGATCAATTTGCAATGGGAGCTGACTATGAAAAAGCGAAAGGAATACGTGGATTCCAAATTGCTAGTCCGTCTCTGATTGGATTGCGTTGCATCAAGAGCGCATTTACGATGATTGAAGAAGCCGGCATCGGTGCGATTTCAGAAAAAGCTGCAATCGGAACTGAAATGATGATTCAGCTCTACGATGCATGGTTGGCAGAACTTGGATTTACTTTATTAACATCAAGAAACCCCCAAGAGCGCGGTGGACATATTTCAATTGGACATCCTGACGCGGCACGAATCTGTGTAGCGCTAAGAGAATTTGCTGATGTAATTCCGGACTATCGCACGCCAAATTCAATACGTTTGGCTATTGCGCCTCTTCCAACATCTTATGTAGAAATTTGGGATGGTTTTGCTCGTATTCGCGACTTAGTTGCTTCTCGACAATACGAGAAGATTGAAAAAACAGATTCGAGAGTCACATGAGCGATGCAGAGTTTGATTCTGCGCTTACCTACACATCTTATTTAGCCATCGATAAGTTACTTGAATTACAAAATCCACTATCTGAAGGCCCAGAACATGATGAAATGCTATTTATTATCATCCACCAGAGTTATGAACTCTGGTTTAAGCAATTAATTCACGAATTTAACGCAGCCGGCAAAGCCCTTGAATCAGGTGATACCCACCGCTCGCTCGCAATTCTGGGACGAATTCGCACCATTCTTAAGGTCTGCGTTACTCAAGTAGATATTTTAGAGACGATGACGCCGCTACAATTTAACGCCTTCCGCGGATACCTCTCTTCATCAAGTGGTTTCCAATCAGCGCAATTTAGAAAAGTTGAGGCGCTCCTGGGCCGTCGAGATTCAAAGATGGCATCACACCTGCCTTTGGAAGTTCAGGCAGAGATTAAAGAGATTTCTTCGCGCAATTCGATTTGGGATTCAACGCTGGCCTACCTTGCAAAACGCGGTCATAAGATCCCGGATGAGATTTTGAACCGAGATAAATCAACCCATTATCAATCTGATCCGAGGGTTATCAGCGCATTGCTAGAGGTGCATCGCAGTGATCCTGAATCTGCAATGGTCTGCGAACGTTTGATGGATATCGACGAAGGGCTACAGGAGTGGCGTTACCGTCATGTAAAGATGGTTGAGCGAACCATTGGACAGAAAGTAGGAACGGGCGGTTCGGATGGAGTTAAATACTTAGCAAGTACCTTATTTAATCCAGTCTTTAAAGATCTTTGGGATATCCGTTCGCAGTTTTAAATCTTTCCTGTCGAATACAAATATAAAATTACAATAATTGATAACACGGCTGCAATCGCAATGAGTGAAAACTGTGCCCACTTTGGCATTCCTACTTTATCTGCAGCTTTCTGCGCATAACTGCGTGTGTGAACCATGACTCGCGCTGCCCATGCAAATTCTGACGCTAAAATTCCAAGTCCGGCAATCACAATTAAAATTCCGGGACCAGGACCCACTAAAGCAATCGCACCTAAAACAGTTACAGTTCCGCCGACTAATCCAATAATCACTCGCCAGAAAAAACGCCCGGCTTTTGTCTTTTTTATCCAGGTTCTAATTTTCATTTTTATTTTCCATAAGTTCCATAATTAGGACCAGTTTATGAGACACGCCCGAACTTTTCGCATAAAAAGGGGTGGGGGTTGCAACTTTTTTTGACTTCGGAGATACTTATCTGACATTCGAAAGAATGAAAATGATGGGGAGAGTACTTCTCAAACGAGTTTCTAAATCAGAAACCTTTGCCGTACAGCTTTAAAATGATTACACAATCGCATCACGCGGAAACTTTTAGATCAGTACCAGCAACATCCACGCCAATATCGCCTGAAAAGGTAGCCGCTTTACTGGCCTCAGAATGGCAACTATTTACTAAGAACACCAAGGGATCAGCAACCGAGAGCGAACGCTCGATGAAGTCGCTCCCACTTGGCGTCACCTCCAGCTTCCAGCACTGGGACCCGTACCCAATCTCGATCGTCTCCGCCAAGGGCGCGTGGATGACAGATGTGGATGGTCGCGAGTTGCTCGATCTATCCATGGGATTCGGCGCAATGCTCGCCGGACATTTGAACCCAGTTGTTGTTCAAGAGGCCAAAGCAGCACTTGATACAGGAATGCTCTTTGTGACTCCATCACCAATCTCAACTGACGCTGCAGAGCGAATTTGTCGCCGCTTCGGTATCGATCAGGTGCGTTTCACAAACTCTGGTACCGAATCAACTATGTATGCAGTTCGTGTTGCACGATCTGCCAGTGGCAAGAGCGATATCGTCAAGATTGAAGGCGGATATCACGGAAGCTACGATCCTTTTGTTGTTTCTGCCAAGCCAAAAGTTGAGGCTGCTGGAGATGAAGATTTCCCAACACCTGTCACGGATTCAAATTTGGTAACCGGAAATGTTTTTGTAGTTCCATACAACAACGCTGATTCACTAGAAGCGATCTTTAAAAAGCATTCATCGACAATCGCTTGCTTTATTGTTGAACCAGTACTTGAAAACATTGGAATCGTTCTTCCCGATGCTGGTTATCTAGAACGAGTTCGCGAACTATGTGATCAATACGGAATCATCTTGATCTTTGATGAAGTTAAGACTGGCCTTACCGCCGGACATCAAGGCGCTGCACAAAGACTCCGCGTACTTCCTGATTTAATTACACTGGCTAAATCAATTGGTGGCGGTTTAACGCTGGCAGCATTTGGTGGCAAGCAGAAATATATGGATTATGTAACAAGCGGAAAAATGGCCCACTTCGGTACATTTAACGGAAATCCATTAGCAATGGCTGGTATTCGCGCAGTAGATAATATTTGTACTGCAGAAACTTTGGCTGCTGCAGAAGCGCTAAATCAGCAAGCGTTAGAACGAATCTCTGAAATCATTGATGAGTACCAACTTCCAGCTCACACCGTTGGATTCGGAGTAAAAGGCTGTATTACTTGGTCGACAACGCCTGTTCGCAACTACCGCGATTACAAAGCAACTGACTTTGCTGTCGCTGAACTATCTTGGCTATGGTCGTTAAACCGCGGAATCATTACGCCTCCGGGGCTAGATGAACAATGGCTAATTAGCTTGGCTCATGGACAGAAAGAGATCGACATCTTGGTCGAAGATTTCCGTTCACTTGCTGCTGCACTTCGCAGTTAATCAATAGCGACAACGAAATCGGCGCGGTTACGTCCGCGTTCGATTAGTTGTGCGTTGGCTTCGTCTGTGCCCTTCGCCCATGCCTTTGCTGCTTCTGGCGATTTCCCATAAGAAATATGTCGTTGAATTAGCCTTGCGATTCGCTTATCGTCATCAACATCGACCATCCAGCTTTCATCAAGTAAATCATTGACGACTTCCCAGCCACCGCCATCGTGGAGCAAATAATTGCCTTCAATAATTACCACTTTTGTGGCAGATGTGACAACGCCTTGCGCGGAAATTGATTCTTCTATCGCACGATCAAATATTGGGTAGTAAATACTCTGTGTCTGTTCTGAACGGATCCGCTTGATAAGCGAGATAAAACCGGCAACATCAAAGGTGTCTGGTGCGCCTTTACGATCTGCGCGCTTTAAATCTTTAAGTACTTTATTACTTAAGTGGTATCCATCCATCGGCACCACTGTTACAAATTCTTTCGGCAGCTTGGTCATTAAAAACCTAGATAGCGTGGACTTGCCTGCTCCTGGCTTACCGATAATTCCAATTAAGACACGTTCGGTGGATTTATCTAGGTGCTCCTGAATTCGAGCAAGCGCCGCCTCTTGGTTGGCTAATTGTTCAGGCATTTTTCAAGTTTAGCGCTTGTGCGAAGGCGATTACTAGGGAATTATAAATTCATGATTAAAAATGGAATTATCAACGGCGACCTAGCTTCCCTGTTGGCGAGATTTCGCCACGTAAATACGATCGCAATTGTCGATGGCCCCTTTCCTACATATCCCAACGTTGAAACAATTGATTTGGCGCTGGTCATGGGAACCCCAACTGTTTGCCAGGTACTTGATGCGATATTGCCGCACCTCGATTTAACTGGGATGTATTTGGCGGCCGAATTTGAAGCCAAAGTTGATGCAAATACAGTTGCTGAATATAAGAAACACCACGGTGGTTTGAAGACAACTGTGATTCCTCATGAGGATTTCAAAGTAAAGGTTGGCCAAACGCTGGGAATAATTCACACCGGCGATGCTGTGCCATACAGCAGCGTTATTTTACGATCAGGCTGAAATCAATCTCGTTGATTTTAGGATAAGAAGATTGCGCACCTTTGCGCATTACGCTCTTAGTCGCACAATCAATTCCAAATTGCACAGCGCTTTCTTCGCTTGCACCTGATGCAATAGCCGCTGCAAATGCACCGATAAAGCAATCACCGGCACCAGTAGTGTCAGTTGCACTAACTTTCTTAGCGGCAAATCTCTTAACTTTGCCGTCTGTGGTGACCAGAGCAGCGCCTTCGCTTCCGAGCGTGACAATAGTTCTACCTTTGCCGCGCAACGATGCGATTATTTCATCGGTATCTGGAGCGCGATGAGCTTTATCTAGTTCAGCAAATTCGATCTCATTCGGGATCAACCAGTCAGTTAAATCCAATAAATCATCGGTAAGTGGTTGATACGGCGCAGGATTTAATATTGTCGTGATTCCAAGCTCTTGAGCAGTGCGGAAAGCAGCCAGAGTCACTTCCTGTGGAATCTCACATTGCGCAATTAAGACGCTGACATTCTGCAGCTTATTTACTTCATCTACTGCATCCTGTGGAGTTAATTTAAAGTTTGCACCAGGAACAATTGATATCCGATTCTGTCCTTGACCATCTACCCAAATATGCGCCACACCCGTGTGGGTATCAAGGCGTAACACTGATGAGGTATCCATCTGACAATCTTTAAAGTTCTGCAAACTTTCATCGCCAAAGCCATCGTTTCCAATACCGGTAATCATCGTTACTTTTGCTCCCGTACGGGCGGCCATAACCGCTTGGTTGGCGCCTTTTCCACCGAAACCAGTTGTAAAACTCTCACCAAATCTAGTCTCTCCGGCGGCGGGCAAGATGTCGGCATAGACCGTTAGATCCATCATCGTGCTGCCGATCACGGCAATCTTTGTATCAGCAAAACTTTTCATATTTAGATTGCGATTTCTGCATGAGTCTCGTGCGATTTCATCGCTGCCGCGAATGTTTTGTGCGAATTAATCACTTCTTCTACTGATGCGCATGCAAATCGATCACCTAACTTACCTTCGCGTTCTGCAAAGTATGCCGCCCACATTTGCAACAGAGCATCTGGAAAACCAAATTCAAAGATATGCCCGGTAATTACTGGCCAATTTGAAACGTGACCTGGTTGGATTTCAGACCAAACTTGTTCGCCATTTCTTAACGAGAAAGTGTGATAAACCGCAGGGTTCTTGGTACTAAATCGAACACCGCCAGTCATGCCTATTGCAGTAAAGAAAAAGGTATTGCTCTCACCCGGTGCAATACGTTTCATCTCCCAAAACATTGGGAATTCACGATCGGTGCCCTCGCTCTTTGCACGCATTGCAAGAACTGCGTTATCAAAAGTATCGCAAGGAACTTGTTCACCGTTAGCGCCTTCACGGTGAGTGACGATGTCATCTAATATTGCAAATACTTTCGTCGGCTTATATCCCAGACGCAAAGGGATATGTGCGGCATGCATTCCTAAATCACCAAGCACACCGATTTCACCACAGAATTTACGTTGACGTTTCCAGTTGATCTTCTTTTTGCGGTCAATATCCGATGAGTGCAAAAGTCCTGAACGCACTTCAACTAACTCCCCTAAATTTCCAGAGCGCGCTTCGCGAATCGCAGCTTGTGCACCCGGAAAGAAAGGTAGTTCGCTAGATACACGTACAAAGTTTGATTTTCCGGCCAAAGCTGCTGAGATCTTTTCGGCTGCGGCGAGATCGATTCCGAACGGCTTTTCTCCTAAGAAATCTTTACCCGCATTAATAGTTGCGATGTAGATCTCTTCATGAAGATTGTGCGGAACAGCAATGTAAACAACGTCTACGTTTGGGCTAGCCAGTAGCTCTTTGTAATCGCTATAAGACTCTACAACACCGGCGTTGGTGAAAAAATCTCTTACTGATTCTGAAGTATCAGCAATTGCGGTGATGACTGGACGGATTGGATGTTCAATTAGCGCGTCCCAGCGTCCAACCAAAGCCAGTAACTCACGGCCCATGAGGCCGCCGCCGATAATTCCAACTTTAACTAACTTTTGCGCAGACATTTCAAGCGTTAACAATCTTTAGCGCATCAACGGCAGAAGTTCCTTTATGCAACATAGCCATGAGGGCTTGCGTCATCTTCGCTGGTTTTGGATGGGCGATGATATTTCGTCCATAAACAATTCCCGCTGCTCCTTGCTTCAATACTTCTGCTGTGCGATTTAAAAGCTCTTCATCAGATACACGTCCACCACCGCGAACTAGAACGGGGACTGAACCAGCAGTCTGAATAACATGATGGTAATCAGATGCAATATCCGTCGGGTCTGCCTTGATTACATCTGCGCCAAGTTCGATCGCTTGTCGTACTAAAGGAACCACTTTTTCAAGTTCACCGTCAGATGTATATCCACCAGTTGACGCATCTTTCATGACAAGCGGCTCAACCATGAGCGGCATTCCGTAATGTTCGCATTGCGCTTTTAGCGTCATGATGTTTCGAATACAAGCATCACGAAGCTCGGGGCGGCCTGGCAAATCGAGCAGGTTTACTACGACGATTGCGGCATCAAGACGTACTGCCTGCAAAACTGGTTCTTCTAGCAAAATACTAAATAGGTGATCTGGAATTACTTTGCCATACACATTGGCTACATCTGTGCGCATGACAAGTGCTGGCTTGTGTGGATTTGGATTGTTCTGCAGCAACTTGGCTTGACCAAGAGTTAACTGAATCGCATCGGGCGCGGCTTCTATCAAAGTGTTAACCGCAGCTTGCATATCCTCAATTCCTGCAAGGAAAGTGCCTTCGCCAAAGAAGCCGTGGTCAACTGCAATATCGAAGCAGCGACCGTTATTAAATAAGCGCTTTAGGCGAATTGATACGTCAGACATTTAAGTAACTCCATTTTCACTGGTCAATTTGTTAACCCTACAAGTAGTCTAGAACCATGTCACAGAGTTCAACTACCCCCGCCAAACTTCC
>CAFBOU010000010.1_pt1 | contig 17823 bp, 14 predicted proteins | sample 7269551 | NCBI WGS metagenome assembly CAFBOU01 (sample SAMEA6814126, study PRJEB35770) | freshwater metagenome | biome: Freshwater; feature: Freshwater reservoir; material: water | place: Czech Republic | collected 2017-07-26 | depth 30m m
TAGCAATGTGCGCACATGTATTTGGAGAGTTAGTCGGATCAGCCGGTTCGTGGAGTATCGGATTCGGTCTAGCGGATGAAAAACATCAAGGTCAATACCAGGGCGTCTATTCACTTTCTTGGGGAGTCGGCGGCACTATCGGACCAGCCTTCGTCACCGCTATGGCAATTACAATTGGTCAACTTGGTTGGGTTTATATGGCAATACTCTTTGCCACAACGGGATTAGTTATGTATCGCTTAGTTATGAAACGCTGGTTGGTCGAACAACCCGTAACCAAATAAAACCAATTAGCCCGGAGATTAACGCTGAGATTATCAACCCAGCTTTCACATCTCCCTGAATTTCTTTACTTGATACTGCAACTTCAGAGATGACAAGTGCAACCGTTAAGCCCATCCCGGCGAGTGCGCCAACTCCAGCTAATTCAGTAATTTTCAAATCAGTAGGTTTTGGAACGACTTTTAAGCGTATGCAAAGCCAAGCAAAGAGAGTTATTCCAAGAATCTTCCCAACTACTCTTGCGATAGTCAGAGCAATTGCCGTCTTCGATGTCACTGAATCAAGTGAAATACCATCGCTTAACTTGGCAACGACGTACACCGGGATTACAAAAAAAGTACAAAGTGGCGAAAGAATTGTTACGACCTTCGCGACTGGAAATTTAGGTACAAAAGCAAGGAGCGCGCCGAAAGCAGCAGCTCCCAAAGTGGAAGCGCTATGTGCGATATCTAATTGATCCCCGTAGAAGATTGCTAGAACTATTAGCGAGAAGAGATCATCGGCAACAGCGAGCGTTAATAGAAAGATTCGCACGGCGGGGTTCGCCTTCTTGCCTAATAGCGCGAATACCCCAAGAGCGAGTGCTAAATCAGTGGGCATAGCAGTTGCCCAAGCAGGACTACCGGGATTTAGTGCAAGGAAGATCGTCGCGGGGAGAATCATTCCGCCAAGTGCTGCGATAGCCGGCAAGAGAACTTGCTTTGGATGAGTCAGGGTTGCAGTTATTTCGATTCCCACAAAGAGAAAGAAAATTGCAATCAGTAGATCCAGGGCCATGTTGTAAAGAGTACAAGAAATAGTAAGGGCCTCGCCGAGAAATCGACGAGGCCCTTAACTAATTCGATTTAGATATCGAAGTAGAGTTCAAACTCAGCTGGATGTGGACGCAAACGAACGTAATCAACTTCGTTCTTACGCTTCCACTCAATCCATGTTGAGATGAGATCATCGCTAAATACGCCACCCTTGGTCAAGAATTCATGATCCTTTTCAAGGTTATTTAGAACTGCTTCAAGTGAACCAGGAACTTGTGGAATCGCGGCAGCCTCTTGGCCTTCGAGTTCGTAAAGATCCTTATCAACTGGAGCAGGTGGTTCGATCTTGTTAAGAATTCCATCGATACCAGCCATCAACATCGCAGCGAATGCGAGATATGGGTTAGATGATGGATCTGGGCAACGGAACTCAATGCGCTTTGCCTTTGGTGATGAACCAGTAATTGGAATACGAATACATGCAGAACGGTTACGTGCTGAGTAAACGAGATTTACTGGCGCTTCATATCCTGGAACCAAACGACGATATGAGTTAACAGTTGGGTTAGTGAAGGCTAGGAGTGATGGTGCATGCTTCAAGAGTCCACCGATATACCAACGCGCCATATCTGAGAGATCGCCATATGTTCCTGCTTCGAAGAACAGTGGCTTGCCATCTTTCCAAAGTGATTGGTGAACGTGCATACCTGAACCGTTATCACCGAAGAGTGGCTTTGGCATAAAGGTTGCAGTCTTGCCACCTTCCCAAGCTACGTTGCGAATGATGTATTTAAACTTCATCAATTCATCGCCGGCGCTAAGAATGTCGGTGAAGCGATAGTTGATTTCCATTTGGCCAGCAGTACCAACTTCGTGGTGTGAACGCTCAACCAAGAGACCGGCGCGACCGAGTTCCATAACCATCTCATCGCGTAAATCAGCGAATTGATCAGTTGGAGAAACTGGGAAGTATCCGCCTTTGATACGTGTGCGGTAACCGCGGTTTGGTGTGCCATCTGGATCGGCAACGATGCCAGTGTTCCATGCGCCTTCATAAGAATCGATATGGTGGTAAGACTCATTGATTCCTGTGCTAAAGCGCACTGCGTCAAATACATAGAACTCAGCTTCTGGTGCGAAGAATGCTTGATCAGCGATTCCAGTTGACTTTAAATAATCAACGGCCTTGGCAACTACACCGCGTGGATCGCGTGAGTAAGGAGTGTTATCGGATGGGTTGTGAACTGAGAAGAGAATTACGAGTGTCTTCTCTAGACGGAACGGATCGATAAAGGCAGATGATGGAATTGGTAGCAACTTCATATCTGATTCGTGAATTGACTGGAAGCCACGGATAGAAGATCCGTCGAACATCAAGCCATCGGTAAAGACCGCTTCGTCAAAAGATTCAACCGGAACGTTGAAGTGGTGTTGGATACCTGGAAGGTCGGTAAAACGAACGTCAATAAGTTTTACATCTTCCTTCTTAATAAATGCAAAAATTTCTGCGGAATTCTTAAACATTAATCTTGCTCCTCGTATCTTCGAATTATTCGAGAGTAAGGCCGGATTGTTACATCTGCCAGATTTACTCGGGCCTTCACCTTTGAGGGCAACCGATCTAGGTAAACCCTAAGACTTCCTGGGCCATTTGGCATAACCGGTGTGTTACAGCCATGTAAATCCTTCGCCCCGGTGCAGCGATCTGTAGGCTCACCCGTATGAAACATGAGATCAGTTTGGGCCGCCGTTTCCTAGGTCTAACTATCGATTGGCTGATGTGTTACGCGATCGCGCTCGGATTCTTTGGGGGAACGGGATCGTTCGCCGATCGCGCCCCACATGCCCGAGTGCCGCACCTGATCATCTTCTTTATAGAAGTCTTGATACTGACCGCCTTCGGAGGCGCGACCGCCGGCCATCGCATCGTTGGCTTAAAAGTCGTCCAATTCCAAGGTGGTGGCAATCCAACTCCCGTGCAATCCTTGATTAGGACAGTACTTCTCTGTTTGGTGGTAACCGCAATTACTTATGACGAAAGAGGACGCGGAATACACGAGCGACTCAGCGGAACCGCATTAATAGATATACGGAAATCGCGACCTAATTAAGACTAAATCTGATTAACGTTTTGGTACGCGAATTCCTTTAGGCATCGGACCTTTTGGTATTGGCATAGACATTCCGCCAATGGCTTTAAAGCGGGCGCGAACTTCACGCATCTGGTGAGCTGATAATTTCTTAGGCAACTTAGCAAGATGCTTCTGCAATTTACGAAGTGAAACTTGACCGGCACCATCGCCAACGTAAATTTCAGTTACGGGAACGCCAGGTGCAAAGCGCTCGGCCTTCTTACGTTCATCCTGCAACATGGTGCGAACTGCTTGAGTTCCTTCGCCAGTTAATACAATTCCTGCGCGTCCAACGCTGCGGTGGACCATATCTTGATTCTTAGTGACTGCAACAGCTGGCGTAGTTGTCCAACCTTTGCGAATCGCCATAAGCACGCTAGCTCCAGCGCCAATCTGTCCTTCGATGGAGACATATGCAGCAGAAGATGCGATACGTGTAAAGAAGAACATCGCGGCAAGCGCGGCAACTGGAAGAGCAACGAAACCTAGATAAATCGGATGGCCAATAACCATTCCGAATGAAATTCCGATAGCCCAAGTGATGGCAAAAACGCCGAAGATGCCAGCGCCAATCCATGGCTTAACGCTCTTAGTTACCGAATATGCGTCACGGAAAGTTTGAAAACGGACTTTTTTGATCTTTGGCTCTGATGTCTTCTTCTTATTGAACATAGCGTCAGTTTAGGGGAGCAGGTGCTGTACCACCAAGACGAGCCGGCGCCCAACGCTGTCCAAGGTGGCTATCGGGGTATTTCGCTTGAACTTCATGTAAGAGATTGAGCAGAGTTTCGCGGAGCGCTTTCTCGCCCGCCTCGACATCAGAACCTTTTTCGAAGAACATTGGAGCACCAAATGTTACAAAGATAGGGAAATTGTTACGCCGCAAATCTCGCTTTAGACCCTTTGTCCAAATCCGTTGTGAACCCCAAACAATCGTTGGAATTACCGGAACGTTGGAACCCATAGCCAGTCGAACAGCGCCTGATTTCAATTCTTTGATTTCAAAGCTTTTTGAGATTGTGCCTTCAGGAAAAATTCCAACTACTTCACCAGATCGCAGAGCGCGCAAGGCTGCAACAAAAGATGCCGAACCATTATTGCGATCAACATTTATATGGTGCATTCCACGCATTAGCGGTCCTGCCAATTTATTATCGAAGATCTCTTTCTTCGCCATAAATCTAACCAGGCGATTTGCTGGCAATGCTGCGGTTCCAATTAACGCAAAATCTAGATAGCCGATGTGGTTCATTGCCAAAATCGCGCCACCTTTACGTGGGATATGGGCATCGCCTTCAAAGTGAAATTGCAAACCTAGATATTTCCAGAAAGTTTTGAGCGCAACTATTACTGGCGGATAAACAATTTCAGCCACGAAGCGAACCCTGGCTAGCGCGAGCTTCTAACGCTTGCTTGTAGAGACGGCCTGCGCGATAACTTGAACGAACTAGCGGACCGCTCATCACTCCTAAGAATCCCACTTCGGTCGCTTCTGCAGCCAACTCAACAAATTCTTCAGGCTTGACCCAACGTTCCACTGGATGATGCTTATTAGTCGGACGCAGGTATTGCGTGATAGTTATCAAATCGCAACCAGCAGCATGCAGATCAACCAGAGCTTGGGAAACTTCTTCACGAGTCTCGCCTAAACCAAGAATCAAATTCGATTTGGTAACCAACCCAAAATCGCGCGCCATACCGATGACCTGCAAAGATTTTTCATATGTAAATGCGGGGCGAATTCGTTTAAAGATGCGGGGGACGGTCTCGAGGTTGTGAGCGAAGACTTCAGGTTGAGTTTCAAAGATTTGGTTAAGTAGTTCAGATTTGGCATGGAAATCTGGAGCGAGCATCTCAACGCCACAACCAGGATTTAACTCGTGCACTTGGCGAATAGTTTCGGCATATAACCAAGCGCCTTCATCAGGTAAGTCATCACGCGTTACACCAGTGATCGTTGCGTATCGCAAACCCATCGCTTTTACCGACTCAGCAACTTTACGTGGTTCTTCGCGATCAATTGGCAGAGGCTTTCCAGTATCGATATTGCAGAAATCGCAACGACGTGTGCAGCGATCGCCACCAATTAAAAATGTTGCTTCTTTATCTTCCCAACATTCAAAAATATTTGGACAAGCCGCCTCTTGGCAGACAGTGTGTAACCCTTCGCTCTTTACGAGCGCGCGCAGCCTGGTGTACTCCGGACCTATATTGGCGCGAGTCTTAATCCATTCGGGCTTGCGTTCGATAGGCGTCTCGGTATTGCGCGCTTCAATTCGCAGTAATTTGCGGCCCTCAGGTGCGATGGTCATGCGCTTACCTTACCGAGTGCTTCCACGAGATGTTTCTCTACGATCGGCATAATTTCGGCAATATTTATGGCCCGCTGCAATTCGATCTCAAGTGAAGTCACGGCGGCATCGTCAATGCCGCAAGGAACTATTTGGCTAAAGCGCGATAAGTCAGGGGCTACATTTAACGCAAAGCCGTGCATCGTGACCCCGTTGGCGACACGGATCCCAATCGCGGCAATTTTTCTTTCTCCTTTACCGTCGCAAATCCAAACGCCTGATCTGCCATCAACTCGAACTGCGCTTATTCCTAAATCTTCACAAACTGTAATAAGAGCACTTTCGAGAGTTCGAACAAATCCGACAAGTTCAGTTGGTTTAAGTAATTTAACAATTGGATAACCGACCAACTGGCCAGGGCCGTGCCAAGTGATTCGCCCACCGCGATCAACGTTTACAACTGGAGTTCCATCGTTAGGCATTTCAAAAGCTTGTGTGCGCTTGCCTGCGGTGTACACCGAAGGATGTTCCAATAAGAGCAGTGCATTGGGGTGATTTTGCCCCGCGACTTCAGAATGAATTTGGCGTTGCAGCGCTAGTGCGCTCTCGTATTCCATAAGTCCCAAGCGCTCCACCGCGATTTGTGGCGCAATTCGCGCGGTGCTGGCAGGCGATTGAAGTGGCACAGGTACAGCCTAAAGGTAGGCTGTACTCCTAGCGAATTCTGCTCAAACCCAAGCCCGAAAGGCCCTTCTATCGTGACTATGCAACGCGCCCAAAAGAACCGTAAACCATATGCCATCGCGATGTTGGTGGTGATCGTCTGGTTCATGATCACCGGAATTTTTGGTCCGTTATTCGGAAAGTTGTCATCAGTTCAAGAGAACAATAACTCTTCATTTTTACCCAAGGGGGCAGAAGCAACACTGGCTGCCGATGAGATTAAGAAATTCTCGGCACAAGACACTTTTAATTTCCCAGCGCTTGTACTTTTTGAGGGAAGTTCTACACCAGCAACTTTCTCCGCTATCAACGAGCACGTTGCGAAAGTTGGCAATTTAACTCTCTCTGGAACTTCTGCAAAGATTTCAGATTATTTAGCGCCCGGCCAAGTGATATCGGTATTCCCATCGCAAGATGGCAAGGCGCTGTTGGCCAATATCCCACTTGATGGAAATTCGATTGCCAAAGTTCTGCCTAACGATAAACCAGTTCTACCCGCAATTATTGAAGCTCTGCGAACTGATATCGCACCGATTGCAAAAGCAAATGGATTTCAACCATATGTAACAGGTCCAGGTGGACTTCTGGGTGATCTCTTTGGCGCATTCGGAACTCTAGATTCCTCCCTACTTCTCACCACTCTTGGTGTCGTGGCAATCATTCTGATTGTCGTGTATCGATCACCAGTACTTTGGATAATTCCTCTTCTATCGTCTCTCTTTGCGCTCTCGACCGCCGGCGGAATTGTCTATCTGCTGGCAAAGAACAACATCATCGATGTTGATGGGCAATCACAGGGCATTCTCTCGGTATTAGTAATCGGAGCAGCAACAGATTATGCGCTCTTGCTTATTGCTCGATATCGCGAAGAGTTGCATTTCACCGATAATAGATTCGAGGCGATGCGCGCGGCTTATAAAGGCGTGTGGGAACCAATTTTGGCTTCGGGATCAACGGTTGCGATCTCGCTACTAATTTTGCTCTTTAGCCAATTAACAAACACGGCAGGGCTTGGTCCAATTGGAGCCATCGGCATAGCTTGTTCAATGATTACGATCCTTACTTTGCTACCAGCGCTACTTTTGATCTTTGGTCGTTGGATTTTCTGGCCGCGAATTCCAAAAAATGACGGCGATGATCATGTTATGACTGGAACTTGGTCAAAGATCGCTAACTCAATTGGTCGTAATCCACGTAAGGCTTGGATCATTACTGGCGTAATTTTGCTGGGATTTGCAGCCACCTCAACAACGCTTAAGGCAGATGGTATTGGCACAGTCGATACCTTTACTGGAAATCCAGAATCAGTCGTTGGTCAGAAGTTACTTGTCACGCACTTTCCGGGGGGAGAAGGTGACCCAACACAGATCGTTATCGATGTTAATAAATTAGCAGCCGTAACCGCCGCAGTTAAATCTGCACCTGGTGTAACCGATGTAGTTCCGATGCTTGATGGCATGGTAATTCCCGGCCAACCAACACCTGCCATGAAAGTTGTAAATGGTCGAGCAATTCTCAATATCACTTTAGATAAAGCGCCAGATAGCGTGGAAGCTGGAAATGACATACCAAAAATTCGTGAAGTCGCGCATGCTGCAGATCCCACATCGTTAGTCGGTGGCACAAGTGCGGTTTATTACGACGTTCGCTCCGCAAATAACCGCGATAACAAGACCATTATTCCGATCATCCTCTTGGTGATCACAATAATTCTTGGTTTATTACTACGCAGCGTGGTCAGTGCCATTGTCTTGCTCGGCACCGTAGTTCTAAGCTACTTCGCCACCTTGGGCGTTTGCGCATTGGTCTTTAACCATATCTTTGGCTTTGCGGGAGGAGATAATTCCTTCCCACTATTCGCCTTTATCTTCCTTGTAGCACTCGGTATTGACTACAACATCTTCTTGATGACGCGAGTGCGCGAAGAAAGCGGAAAGATTGGAACTCGTGCTGGCGTAATTAAAGGCGTAACAGTTACTGGCGCAGTAATTACTTCAGCGGGCATAGTCCTTGCAGCAACCTTCGCGGTCTTGGGCCTTTTGCCGCTGGTTCCACTTGCCGAGCTTGGTTTCGCGGTTGGATTTGGTGTTTTGCTAGACACCATCATCGTTCGGTCAATCTTGGTTCCAGCTTTAGTTCACGAGATTGGGCCAAAGATCTGGTGGCCATCTAAATTGCAAAATAAGTAAGCTCATATTTTGAAATTTCTTGAAGCAAGTTAAATGTATTTAGTAATCGGTGCTGGCCTTGCCGGGTTGAGCGCTGCGCTTACTCTGCAAGAAGCGGGCGTTGAAGTAACGCTGCTAGATTCATCTGACCGTACAGGTGGAAGAGTGGCAAGCGATCTGATTGATGGATTCATCCTCGATCGTGGCTTCCAATTGATAAATATGAACTATCCCGAAATTAAACGTTGGGGGATAGGTAGTGAGTTAGATTTTCAAGTTGCGCCACGTTCAGTTCGTGTTTCTTATGGTTCAAAGTATGTAAATCTTGGAGATCCGCGAACCTCACCATTGTCGATATTTTCGACAATATCTGGCTCGCTTCCTTCAAAGGTGGCTTTTTTAAGGTATTTGCTGACAAAGCCAGAACCGTCAGAAAGTGTTGAAGACCATTTGCTTCGCAGTGGAACAAAAGATTTGTATAAAAAAGTCTTAAAACCATTCTTGCAAGGAGTATTTCTGGCTGATCCTTCACGAGTAAGTGCGGTCGTTGGCAGAGAAGTTATTGGCACCTTTATCGCTGGCAAATCTGGGATTCCAGCAAAGGGAGTCGGATCGTTAGCGGTTGCTTTGACAAAACGAGTAAAAAACTTGCAGTTAAATACGCGTGTAGAACAAATACAAGGAAGCGTTGTTGTTACAAGTAAAGGTAATATCGAAGCCGATAAAATTATCTTGGCCACCGATTTAACTACTGCGGGACAATTACTTGGATCCTCTCAAGTTACGCCGCTTTTGAGCGCCACGACTTGGTACCACGCCACTGAAACAGCGCCTTCTACAACAGCTGAATTGGTTATAGATTCTCAAGCACGCGGACCGGTGGTTAATTCAATTGTTATCTCAAATCTTTCAAAGGAATATGCACCGCCTGGTCAACATTTAATCTCATCTACAACCATCGCTCACGCATCAGAATCAGAAGTTAGGCGACATCTAGCCTTGATGTGGGGCAGTTCTACGGAAAAATGGCGTTTCTTAGCTAAATATGAGATCCATTCAGCGTTGCCGCTCTTTGCCCCAGCAGCTGAAAGCGTTAAGGGTTCGCGCGTCAATGATGACATTTATTGCGCTGGCGATTATTTGACTGCGCCTTCACAAAATGGCGCATTACTTTCAGGACGTCTTGCGGCGCAAGAACTACTGCTCGACGAGGGCCTGTAAAGCAGTTGAAATATGTGGGTAATCCCATTTGAAACCCGCATCAGTTAAAGCGTTTGGCATTACCTTCTTTGATCCAAGAACTTCACTTGAAAAACCACCGAGTGCAATCTTTAGTGCGATCGCCGGTGCTGGAAAAAGTGCAGGTCGCTTCATGGCGCGCGCTAGCGCAGCAGTGAACTCTTGATTCGTAACTGGATTTGGCGAAGTTAAATTTACTGGCCCCGAAACGTTCTTTTCTAAGGTAAAGACAATGGCGCGGATTACATCGTGCAAAGTTATCCAGGACCACCATTGCTTGCCTGAACCCAGTTTCCCGCCTAAGCCAAATCTAAAGAGCGGCAACATACGACCAAGTGCGCCGCCTGTCGGATCCAGTACCAGGCCAGTGCGGAGTTTTACAGTACGCACATCACCCGCTAAATCTGCGGCACCTTCCCATTCGCGACAGACCGCGGCAAGAAAATCATTTCCAACAGAATCAGATTCAACAACTGCGCGATTTCCAGAATCTCCATACCAACCAATTGCGCTGGCTGAAATAAAAACCTGCGGTTTAACTTCGGCAACTGCGTTAGCGATTGCAGTAGTGCCTAGCAAGCGAGAATTTAAAATTTCAGATTTAAATCGTTTCGTCCATCGTTTATCACCAACGCCGACGCCGGCCAGATGTATTACCGCATCTACGCCACGAAGTGCCTCAATGTCCACATAACCAGTCTTTGGATCCCACTGAATTTCATCGGGGGCAACTGTTGCGCGACGTACCAAACGTTGCACGGTATGTCCTTCAGATTTTAAATAGCCAACAAGTGCACTTCCGATCAAACCAGAAGTGCCAGTGATGGCAATTCTTTGAGCAACGGCCATACGAGTTAGAGACCTAGATCTGATTCAAAAGCGCCGCCTTCGAGGCGCTCCTTCAAAGTTACTAAGAATCTAGCGGCGTCAGCACCGTCCACGACACGATGATCGTAGGAAAGACCGAGATAAACCATTGAGCGAATTGCAATTGTTTCGCCACCATCTTCGCCTTTGACAACCATTGGACGTTTTACAACTGCGCCCAAACCAAGGATTGCAACCTGTGGTTGATTAATGATTGGAGTATCAAAGAGCGCACCGCGGCTTCCAGTGTTTGTAAGAGTAAAAGTTCCTCCGCCTAATTCATCTGGAGTCACCTTATTGTCACGAGTACGTGCGGCTAGGTCGGCGATCTTGCGAGCGATTCCGCCCATATTTAAATCACCGGCGCTATGGATCACTGGGACCAAGAGTCCGCGTTCGGTATCAACAGCGATACCTAAATGCTCTGCTCCGTGATAAATAATTTGGTCACCTTCGACAGATGAGTTAAGCACTGGGTGCTGTTTCAGCGCTTCGCAAACAGCGACTGCAAAGAATGGCAAGAAGGAAAGCTTGACACCTTCGCGAGCTTCAAAAGTCGCCTTGGAGCGATCGCGCAAACGAGCAATCTTTGTAACATCAACTTCGATCACTGTTGTTAGCTGGGCGCTAACTTGTAGTGATTCGACCATGCGAGCGGCGATAACTTTACGAAGTCGTGACATCGTCACTGTTGTTCCGCGAAGTGGAGATACAGCAACAATTGAATTGGTGCGCTGCGCCGCTGGGGCGGAAACTGGAGCCGAAACAGAAGCAGCCGGTGCAGATTTAGGCGCTGCTGCCTGAACATCTTCTTTACGAATTCTGCCGCCGACACCAGTGCCAGAAACGCTGGCGAGATTTACACCAAGTTCGGTGGCAAGCTTGCGAACAATCGGAGTTACATAAGCATCAAGTGGTTGAGTCACTGAAACGGCAGCAACTACTGGTGCTGCAACTACTGGTGCAGCAACTACTGGTGCAGCAACTACTGGTGCAGCAACTACAGGCGCAGGTGTGATCGGTGCTGCAACTACAGGTGCTGGTGTGATCGGTGCTGATGGAACAGATGTAGCTCCAGATCCGCCAATAACAGCAAGGCGCGCTCCGACCGGAACAGTTGTATCTACTGGAACATCGATTGAAATAATTGTTCCGGCTACAGGTGAAGGAATTTCGGTATCAACTTTATCTGTAGAAACTTCGAGTAACGCTTCATCAACTGCAACGCTATCTCCAACGCCCTTTAACCAACGCGTCACAGTTCCTTCGCTTACGCTCTCACCAAGTGCGGGCATCGTAATAATTGTTCCGGCACCGCTAGCAGCAGGTGCAGCAGGTGGAGGAGTTACTGGCGCAGGCGCTGCAGCAACAGGAGGAGGTGTCACGGGTGCGGCTGCAACGGGTGTTGCACCATCTGCAATGATCGCAAGTTCGGCACCGACTGGAACTGTCTGATCTATTCCGACAACAATCTTTTGCAACGTTCCGGCTACAGGTGAAGGAATTTCGGTATCGACTTTATCGGTTGATACTTCAAGGAGCGGCTCATCCATTGCGACATGATCGCCTTCGGACTTGAGCCATCGTGTGACTGTTCCTTCGCTGACACTTTCACCAAGTGCTGGCATCGTTACTGAGAAAGTCATAGCTTGTCCTTTTCCTTAATTAACCGTGAGCGTGTAATGGTTTGCCGGCAAGTGCCATGTGAGCCTCGCCCATTGCTTCTGACAGCGTTGGGTGAGCATGGATAAGGGGAGCGACATCATCAGCTGACGCTTCCCAGTTAAAGATTAGTTGTGCTTCTGCAAGAAGTTCGCCGACGCGCGCACCGACCATGTGAATACCAAGTACAGGTCCACCTTTTTGTGAAACTAGTTTGATAGATCCAGCAGTACGCAAAATTTGCGCCTTACCGTTTCCGGCTAAATCGTAATTCAGTTCGACAACATCGTGGCCACGTTCTTTCGCTTGCGCAGTTGTGAGGCCAACTGATGCAACTTCAGGCTCCGAATAAGTCACGCGCGGAACGCCATCGTAATTAATCGGAGGTGGGTTCAGTCCGGCAATCTCTTCAGCTACCAGAATCCCTTCGCCAAATCCGACATGCGCCAATTGCAGCGTTGGGATTAGATCGCCGACTGCCCAGATGCCAGGAACATTGGTGCGGCATTTGTTATCGACCAAGATATAACCGCGATCCATTGTTATGCCCTGCTCTTCATATCCGAGATTCGCCGATACCGGTCCGCGTCCAACAGCGACTAGCAGAACTTCAGCGCTAAATGTCTTGCCATCTTCTAAGGTGACGGTTACGCCATCTGCGGTTACGGTGTGAGATTTAAAACGAACGCCAAGCTCAAAGTTAATCCCGCGTTTACGATAAGCGCGTTCTAGTTGCTTGCTAGATGATTCATCTTCCAGTGCGACTAGATGTGGCAAACCTTCAATTATTGTTACATCAGCGCCAAAAGATTTCCAAACAGATGCAAATTCACATCCGATAACCCCACCACCTAGAACAATTACGCTCTTAGGTACATATTCGAGTTTCATCGCGTGATCTGAAGTGATGACGCGCTTGCCGTCAATATCCAAACCAGGAAGCGTCTTTGCATAAGAACCTGTAGCCAGGACAACATTTTTCCCGGTGTACTTCGTCCCATTTACTTCCACAGTGTCCTTGGCCACGAGTTTTCCGTGTCCTTCGATATAAGTAATGTTTCTCGACTTCACCAGGCCTTGTAAACCTTTATGGAGTTTGGTGATGACGCCATCTTTATAGGAATTAACGCCGGTCATATCGATTGAGTTGAATGTGGCGTTGATACCAAAGTGGCTAGCCTCACGAGCGCCATCTGCAATTTCACCGGCGTGCAGGAGCGCCTTAGTCGGAATACATCCACGGTGCAGACAGGTACCGCCGAGTTTATCTGCTTCGATTAAAGCAACGCTTAAACCAAGTTGAGCTCCACGTAGCGCTGCCGCATAACCGCCGCTTCCGCCACCTAAAATTACGAGATCAAAATTGGACACCTGTGCGCGCTCCTTCGTGAACTTAACTACCGATCGAGCCTATCTTGCCAGTTTTAGGCTGCGATTACGAAATGGCGGCAGATTGGGCGAGCGCGACCAAGGAGCGAAGAGCAACGCCTGTTCCGCCCACTGGCGTATAGCCATACGGCTCACCTTCGTTATAGGCAGGTCCTGCAATATCAAGGTGTAACCAAGGTAACTCTGGGGCGATAAATTCTTTTAGGAATAGTCCCGCCACCATCATTCCGCCCATTCGCTCGCCGATATTTGCCATGTCAGCTACTGCTGAATCTAGTGATGCGCGAAGTTCAACCGGTAGCGGCATCGGCCAAAATGCTTCGCCAGCAGTTTTACTGATCGCGAAGAAATGATCGCTAAATTCTTGGTTATTAGTCATGATCGCAGCAGTACGGGTTCCGAGTGCTACCACTTGTGCTCCGGTAAGAGTTGCCACATCAATAATTCCATCTAGATCTTTATTCTCTTGCGCCTTAACCAAGGCATCGCCAAGAACCAACCGACCTTCAGCATCGGGATTTAAAACTTCGATAGTTTTTCCGCCATACATAGTAATAATGTCACTTGGCCTTGTCGCATTATCGCTAATCATGTTTTCTGCCAGCGGTGCGTAACAATCAATCGCGACTGGAAGTTTCATCAAAGCGATTGCGATTGTTGAAGCACACACTGCTGCGGCACCAGACATATCCGATTTCATCGCTTCCATGCCCGCGGCAGGCTTTAGCGCTAGCCCTCCAGAATCGAATGTGATTCCCTTACCAACGTATGCATAACTTTTCTTTGCCTTTACTTTTACGGGACGATAAGAAATATGTAATAAACGTGGGGGATTTGCTGACCCTTGACCAACTGCAGTAATTCCGCCGAACCCCTTGGCTTTAAGTTGGGTATGGGTCATTACCGAAACTTTCAAACCTGCGCCAGCGCCACCGACCTTCTTCACAAGACTTGTAAATTCTTTGCAAAATGATTCCGGATTTAGATGACTTGGAGGAGTGTTGATTAAATCTCGTACCAGAGCGGTGTATTCCCCGATTATGGTTGCGCGCTTCAATGCATCTTTTGCGCCAGCGCTACCGGCTAATTTCGAGTGAATGGTCACAGCTTTCAAACTGGGATGGCGCTGCGCAAGTGAATCCACGCGGAATTTATCAAAGGCATATGACCCCAATAGAACTCCTTCAGCAACAGCCTCCAGCGAGGCGAGCTTTTTAGTCGGAAGAGAAAAGGTTGCACTAGAACTTCCGCTAAGTCCACGTGCTGCTGCGCCAGCGGCACGTCTTAGCGTTTCATCTTCGATGACTGCCTTGTGTTCTCCAATTCCGGTGAAGACAAGTAAGCGAGTTGTTATGCCAGGGATTTTTATTACTTCATCGGCTTTTCCAGTTGCGCCCATATCGGCAAGAATTGGAAGTAACTTCTTTGAATCTAAAGCGATATCGCCACTTTCAATGACCAGATTTGCCTTGCCATCTCTAATGGATTTCTTATGAGATAAAGCGACAACCAAGATCTCATCCTTGATAATTCCATCGGATAGATGAAGCGTGGTCATTTAATCTCCTTTGAGAAGGGTGGGCGGCAACTTGCCTGAAATTAGCTTTGGGTAAGTGTAAGTTGTCGTTATGAAAAATTCACCACTTGCCGATAAACATCTCCAACTTTCGGCAAAGATGGCCGATTTCGGCGGCTGGCTTATGCCGATTGAATATCCCGGCGCTGGAGTCTTGGCTGAACATGCGGCAGTTCGTGAGCGGGTAGGAATTTTTGACGTATCGCACTTAGGCAAAGCAAGCGTGAAAGGCCCTGGCGCGTTGGAGTTTCTAAATACGATCTTTACAAATGACTTAAATCGCATTGCCGATGGTCAAGCGCAATACACCCTGCATTGTGATTCGAATGGCGGTGTCATCGATGACTTAATCGTTTACCGAAACAATCAGAGCGATCTCTTTCTCATTCCCAACGCCGCAAATACCTCGAATGTAGTTGCAGATTTGCTAACTAAAGCGCCAGACGGGATTGAGGTTTTAAATCTGCACGAATCCTTTGGCGTTATTGCCGTGCAAGGTCCTCTCTCGCGAGATGTCATAAAAAGTTTTGGGATTAATCCAGCAATGGATTACATGGCATTTGATCATTTAAAAATCGCTGATTGCGAAGTAATTCTCTGTCGCACCGGATATACAGGTGAACACGGTTATGAGATTGTTCCGCGCTGGGAAGATGCTGCAAAAGTTTGGGATGCACTTGCAAAAGCGATCTCTCCACTCGGTGGTTTGGTTTGTGGACTTGGGGCACGTGACACGCTCCGTACTGAAATGGGATATCCACTTCACGGCCACGAATTAACACTGGCAATTACGCCGGTTCAAGCCGCTGCAACTTGGGCGATTGGATGGGATAAAGAGGTATTTAGCGGAAGCGCTGCTTTGCGTGAGGAGAAAGCAGCAGGAGTTCATCCCCGTATTCGTGCGCTGGTCAGTCAAGATCGCGGCATTCCGCGTGCCGGAATGGAAGTAAAAAATTCATCCGGAGAAGTAATCGGTGTGGTTACTAGCGGAACATTTTCGCCTACCTTGAAAAAAGGTATTGCGCTGGCGTTACTAGATAGCGCCATCAAATTAGGGGATCAGGTATTAATCGATGTACGTGGACGAGAATGTTTAGCCGAAGTCACCAAACTGCCGCTAGTTAATTCAAACGTTCGTTAAATTCGACTGGCGATAAGAAAGCCGCCTTCTTTTTAGTGCGGCGCAGTGCAGCCAAAACTGCGGGACCTGTTGAAAATACAAGCACACTGGTGAGCACAGCTCTTGGAATATCCCAAGCCATAGATGAAAGAAAATGAAAGGTAATAAAACGGTGCAAATTTGTCGCTATCTCTCCACCGGCGATAAAGGAGAGTTGCGTGTCACTTCCCAGCGCCCATGGCCAAAATTGCAGATCCATTAAGAGTCCATAGCTAAACGCAGAAACTATCGAGATAGCAATAAGAAGTAATAGTTCGCGATTGCCACGCAATTTCTTTCCAAGCGATCCTGCAATTAATCCGATCATGCCAGCTGCAAAGAGTTGATAGGTGAGCCAAGAACCGATTCCGCCTGTAAAAAGGGCAGAAGTTAACATCCCCAATACTCCGAGTAGAAAACCAAATGCGCTACCAAATACCCGTGCTGCTAATATCAATAAAAACCACATCGGCTCTAAACCAACTGCGCCAGCGCCAAGTGGCCGAAGCGCCGCAAGAAGCGCCGCCAACATTCCTAGAAGTGCTACCGACTTGGCGTCAAGACTGTGATCGCTTAATTGCGCAAGTAACAAGAGCAGAGATAGCGGTAGCGCAATCCAGAAAAAATACTGAGCAAAGTGAGCACTTTGAGAATCTGGTGCGAAGAAGGGCCAAGTAAAGCCAGCTAGCGCAAAGATAGATGTTGCAGTTAGAGCAATTTTTGAGGTTAGCGAGAATGAGTAAATATCTCTGGTGGCCGTCTTCATTATTCAACCGCTCTTAAAACATCAGAAACAGTTAACCATGGTCGAGGAGCCATCACCTTGGCAACTTGTGGCGCGAAGGCTGGAGAGGATAAAAGTATTTCCAGAGTTGGTCCATCTGCTACAACTTCACCTTCTGATAAGAAGATGACGCGATCACAAAGTTCAGCAACTAATTCCACATCATGAGTAGCGATCAGGACCGATCGACCTAACTCCTTAGCAAAACTCTTCAGTAGGGTAATTAGCTGCGATTTTGCTTGATAATCAAGACCTCTAGTTGGTTCATCTAGTATCAAAACTTTTGGTTGTGCAGAGAGAACAATCGCCAGGACCAGGGCTAAACGTTGACCTTCAGATAAATCACGGGGATGTGTATCAGCATTTATCGACGGAACAATTCGTTGTAGCAGCGCCAAAGCAGTACCTGATTCAACCGCATTGTCTTTATCGGCCTGGCGGCATTCAGCGTGCACCGATTGGCCATAGAGCAGATCACTCGGTTCTTGTGGAATAAAGCCCACTGTCTTGCGGCGTACTTGCCCTTTTAGATCCTCCGACTTAATACCAGCAATTTCAGATTTACCCATTGAGTTCTTATTTAGCCCAACCAATGAAGTCAAAAGTGAACTTTTGCCCGCTCCATTGCGGCCCATCAATGCAACAACTTCTCCAAATCGAATACTTGTTGTCACATCATTTAAAACTTTCTTTCCATCATAAGAAAGAGTTAGTTTATTAATCGCCAGCGCAGTCTCTCCAAGCACGGGGTTGGGAGTCGCTAAATCTTTACCACTATTGCGTATATCTTCGGTCA
>CAFBOU010000011.1_pt1 | contig 17558 bp, 16 predicted proteins | sample 7269551 | NCBI WGS metagenome assembly CAFBOU01 (sample SAMEA6814126, study PRJEB35770) | freshwater metagenome | biome: Freshwater; feature: Freshwater reservoir; material: water | place: Czech Republic | collected 2017-07-26 | depth 30m m
CGGACGCAGAATCTTTCTCCCACCAGTCCGCGGATAAATATCTCACCTGATGTTGCACCGTAACCAATGACGTTTCCGGCGATCACATTCTGATGCGATGGGAAAGTAGCGCGTTCGTCAGGGCGAACTATGACTCGACCACCTGAAATTCCTTTACCAACATAGTCATTACTATCACCGTAAAGTCGAATAGCGATTCCGCGTGGCAGGAATGCGCCGAGTGATTGTCCGGCAGAACCATGCAGAGTTACATCGATTGTTCCGACCGGAAGTCCTTCTGCCCCAAAGCGACGGGTTACTTCAGCGCCTAACATTGTGCCGACGGTGCGATTTACGTTACGCACCGGGAGGTCTATACGCACTGCCTCTTTCTTATCGAGCGCAGCTGCTGCAAGAGTAATTAATTGATTATCCATCGCGGCAGCAAGCCCGTGGTCTTGCGCTGTTGTGCGATGAAGCGGTGAATCAACATCAGGTCGAACTAATAACGGCGCCAGGTCAAGGCCGCTGGCCTTCCAATGATTGATGGCATCGCGAGTATCTAAAAATTCGACGTGGCCAATCGCTTCTTGCAGATTGCGGAATCCAAGTTTGGCTAAAATCTCACGAACTTCTTCGGCGATATATTCAAAGAAAGTTTCTACAAACTCTGGCTTTCCGGTAAATCGCTTCCGAAGTTCTGGGTTCTGTGTTGCAACCCCAACCGGACAAGTATCTAAGTGGCAGACGCGCATCATGACGCAGCCCGAAACAACAAGCGGCGCGGTAGCAAATCCGTACTCTTCTGCGCCAAGTAAGGCTGCGATAACGACATCGCGACCAGTCTTTAATTGACCATCTGCCTGAACGACGATGCGATCGCGCAGCCCATTTAGCAAGAGGGTCTGTTGTGTTTCGGCAAGGCCGAGTTCCCATGGTGCGCCAGCATGCTTAAGTGAAGTAAGTGGTGATGCACCTGTTCCACCATCGTGGCCCGAAATCAAAACAACATCAGCATGAGCTTTGGAAACGCCTGCAGCAACGGTGCCAACGCCAACTTCGGCAACTAACTTCACATGAATGCGTGCATTCTTATTAGCGTTCTTCAAATCATGAATTAATTGCGCTAGATCTTCAATTGAGTAAATATCGTGATGTGGTGGCGGTGAGATTAAGCCAACACCAGGAGTTGAGTAACGCACTTTTGCAATCCAGGGATAGACCTTGTTTCCAGGAAGTTGCCCACCTTCACCCGGCTTGGCACCCTGCGCAATTTTGATCTGAATATCATCTGCATTTACGAGGTAATCACTTGTAACGCCAAAGCGACCGCTGGCGACTTGTTTAATTGAGCTGCGCTTGGAATCGCCATTTGCCATCGGAATAAATCGCGATGGATCCTCGCCACCTTCGCCTGTATTTGATTTTGCACCAAGGCGATTCATAGCGATTGCCAGAGTTTCGTGAACTTCTTGCGAAACCGAACCATATGACATTGCACCAGTTGAGAAACGTTTCACGATCTCTGAGATTGGCTCTACTTCATCAATTGAAATTGCCGGACGCTCTCCCACTTTAAAGGCGAAGAGGCCACGAAGCGTCATTAACTCTTTACTTTGGCTATCTACCTTGCTGGTGTAACGCTTAAAGATGTCATATCGCTTGGATCTGGTTGAGTGCTGCAATGTAAATACAGTTTCCGGATTAAATAGATGCGGTTCGCCATCACGACGCCATTGATATTCCCCACCAATTGGCAAGCGCTTTGTACCAGGGATCTCTCCCCCGACTGGATAAGCGATGTGATGTCGCGCGATAGTTTCTTCGGCGATCACATCCAAACTGATTCCACCTAGACGTGAAGTTGTGCCGACAAAGTACTCATCGACAACTTCTTGCGATAAGCCGATAGCTTCAAAAACTTGCGCACCGGTATATGAAGCAATGGTTGATATACCCATCTTTGACATTACCTTTAGAACGCCCTTGCCTAAACTCTTGATTACGTTGCGAACCGCTTTTTCTGGGGTGATTCCTGTGATTACACCTTGCAAAACTAAATCTTCAGCAGATTCCATTGCCAGATAAGGATTGACTGCGGCGGCGCCGTAGCCAATTAGAAGTGCAACGTGGTGCACTTCGCGGACATCGCCGGCTTCAACCACTAGACCAACCTTGGTACGAGTTTTCTCGCGAATTAAGTGATGGTGAACTGCGGCAGTAAGTAAGAGAGATGGGATCGGCGTATCTTCCGCATCGCCGTTACGATCTGAGAGAACGATGATGTGCGCACCGGCTGCGATTGCATCCGAGACTTCGCGCTTAATCTCTTCCAAGCGAGTGTGCAGAGTGTTTCCATCACCTGTAACTGGGAAGAGTCCGCGTACGACATAACTTTCTAAACCAGGATAATCACCATCGGCATTTACGTGGATGATTTTAGCTAACTCATCATTATCAATTACTGGAAAGGCTAAAGAGATTTGCCGGCAAGATGCTGCACCTGGATCGAGGAGATTGTGCTCTGGACCAATTGATCCTCCTAAGCTAGTTACAAGTTCTTCGCGAATAGCATCTAGTGGTGGATTTGTTACTTGCGCAAAGAGTTGCGAGAAGTAATCAAAGAGTAGGCGTGGCTTTTCAGAGAGCGCGGCAATTGGAGTATCCGTACCCATCGAACCAAGTGCTTCCATGCCGTTCTTAGCCATAGGTGTTAACAGAATTCGAATCTCTTCTTCGGTGTAACCAAAAGCGCGTTGGCGGCGAACAACCGATGAATGTGGATAGACGATATGTTCGCGCGAAGGAAGATCGCTTAACTTCATCATTCCTGCGTGCAGCCATTCACCGTACGGTGCGCTATCTGCTAACGAATCTTTGATTTCATCATCTTCGATGATTCGACCAGCTTCAATATCTACCAAGAACATCTTGCCTGGTTGCAGTCGACCTTTACGCACAATTTTCTCTGCTGGAAAATCTAATACTCCAACTTCAGATGCGAGAACTACTAGCCCATCATCTGTAACCCAGAACCGTGACGGACGTAGACCATTGCGATCTAAAACCGCGCCAACTTGATGACCATCTGTAAAAGTCACACATGCTGGTCCATCCCATGGCTCCATGAGTGATGAATGGAAGGCGTAGAAATCTCGACGCTTCTGCGACATGGTTGCGTGGTTCTCCCATGCTTCCGGAATCATCATCAATACCGAATGTGGCAACGAACGACCGCCGAGGTAAAGCAGTTCTAAAACTTCATCAAAAGATGCAGAATCGCTACCTGACATTTCAACTATTGGGAATAAGCGACTGAGATCTCCAGGAATCAATTCACTTGCCAGAAGAGATTCACGAGCGCGCATCCAATTGCGATTTCCCTTTACGGTATTTATCTCTCCGTTATGTGCGATAAATCGGTAAGGGTGGGCTAACGGCCAAGAAGGAAATGTATTGGTAGAAAAACGGGAGTGAACTAGCGCCAATGGCGAAACAACACGTTGATCACTTAAATCAGGGAAAAATTCTTCGAGTTGGCCAGTCGTGAGCATTCCTTTGTAGACAATGGTTTGCGAAGAAAGGGATGGAAAGTAAAGATCCAGTGAATGCTCAGCGCGCTTTCGCAGACAGAAAGCTAATCGATCTAGTTCAATACCTGATTCATTCTTCTTGCCAGATATAAAGAGTTGTTCAAATTTGGGCATAACCGATACTGCAGTTTTACCTAAGGAAGTGGCATTGATCGGCAGTTCGCGCCAACCCAAGATATTGAGACCTTCTTCTTCGGCGATTTTTGCAATTTCGCTGCGAACTTCAGAGCCCTGTGCAATAAAGGCGATACCAGTTGCATATAAATCTGCCGCGGGAAGTTCGAAGTCAACTACCGCTCGATAGAAAGCATCAGGTACGCGAATTAATATTCCTGCACCATCTCCGCTATCTGGTTCCGCACCCGATGCGCCGCGATGTTCTAGATTGCGAAGTGCCGTTAAGGCCTTCTCAACGATTTCATGTGTTGCAATTTTTTTGAGAGTGGCAACCATTGCAACGCCGCATGCATCATGCTCGTTTGCTGGGTCATAAAGACCAAGACGTGCTGGGTAATTAGATGGAAGGGCCATCTCTTGCACACTCCTGTTGTCCGCACTTGAAAAATCGTGAGGGACAACTTTGGCCCGAAAAAACCACCCACCTATCTAGGTGAGCAGAGCAAAAGGGTAGCAAGGTTTAGGGCGATTGGGCACGCCCAGAGTCAGATCTTGCTTAGATCCCGCTCACATGGAGAAGTTGTCCGATTCCCGCGGTAATTGCCATTCCGAAGCAACCACCAAGAATGACTCGCAAAGTTGGGGCGAGAATTTTAGAACCAGCGGTCTTGGCGCTAACGATTCCGGTAAATATCAAGCCAACTACCGTAAAGGCCACGATACTCAGCGCCACCGTTCCGGTTGTCGGCGCAAATGCGCCAATAAATGGAATCAAGCCTCCTGAAGTAAATGCTGCAGCTGATGCAACTGCGGCCTGTACTGGACGCGCCTTTGTATGCGGATGTTGACCAAGTTCATCACGAAGATGTGCTTCCAATGGATCGCGGGCATGCATCGCAGTTGCAACTTCAAGGGCTAACTCAGGAGTTAAACCTCGGTTTATATAAATCTCTTGCAGTTCAAGTAACTCTGACTCTGGATCAATTGCTAAGTGTTCAATTTCTAGTAAACGGTCAGATTCTTCAATATCATTTTGCGAACGGACCGAGACATATTCACCAACGGCCATAGACATCGCACCCGCCACGATTCCGGCGGTACCCGCTGTGATTAAGAAAGTTTGCGCATCTGCGCCACCAGCTTTTGCCGCAGTCACACCAATCATCAGGGAAGCAGTTGAAACCAGACCATCATTTGCGCCAAGTACCGCAGCACGTAACCAACCTGCGCGATGGGTGCGGTGATGCAAATTGCGATGATAGACATCTTCTAGAGCCATAATGTCAGCCTACCCGATTCGAATTAAATATCGGGTGAAATTCGTGGTTTCGTCTTACCTTGATTTCGAAGAAAAAGTGCCACTCCCAGGATAAATATCGCGATGCTCATCCATTGATTCACTCTTAGTCCAAATAAATCGTGAGCGGTATCGATACGGACACCTTCAATGAAGAATCGCACTGCAGAGTAACCCGCGATATAAATGTAGAAGGTTGAGCCTGCACTCCACTTTCTGCCAAATTTAATTAGCAATGTTGCTAGCAATGTTGTCCAAATCGCTTCATATAGAAAAGTGGGATGAAAAGTTTCAAATAGCCCGTAGCCCTTTGGCCGAAATTTGTATGGGATTTCTAGCGCCCACCAGGTATCTAATGGCCTTCCGAAAAGTTCAGCGTTAAACCAGTTTCCAAATCGGCCAATCGCCTGCGCTAATAAAATTCCGGGGGCGAGTGCATCTAAGAAGTTACTGAAAGCGGGCAACCCTCGACTCTTTGCCATGTGACGATATGAGAGAAATGCGCCTAATACACCGAGAGCTATCGCACCCCAGATGCCAAGCCCACCTCTCCAAATTTTAAGGATAGCGAGCAAACTTCCATCGCTGCCAAAGTAATCATCAGGCGAAGTGACGACGTGATAAAGACGCCCGCCAATGATTCCGGCAGGTACCGCAATTACAGCAACTTCAGAGACAACGCCGGTGAGATCTAATCCGGCTGAATCTCCGTAATTACGTAAGCGCTTATCACCTAACCAAATTGCGATAGCAATTCCGGTAATTATGCAGAGCGCATATAGATGAAAAGTGAGCGGTCCGATAGCGATCTGCGACAGAGTCGGAGTCGGTATCGAGCTTCGCATCTTTAAGCTTTTGAAACAGCGAGCATAAACTCTGCCAAGCTGTTGTAGGCCTTGTTGCGATCAACCTCTTTGCCATTGATAAATACAGTTGGTGTGGAATTTATATTGCGCTTAGCGCCTTCATTTGCCACATTCACAACCCAATCCTTGTACTCGTTATTGGCGATGCACTTGTCGTAGGCATTATCCGAGATACCAAGACCAAGACTTAAAGTTGTGAAGTAAGAAGAAGTCCATGCACCCGAGTTCTCTGGTGGTTGATTGGCATAAAGCAACTTGTGGAACTGTAAGAATTTTCCTTGATCAGCTGCACAGCCAGCTGCATTGGCTGCTAATTGAGACTCAGCGCCGAGGAAGGAGAGCATGTGATACGCAACCTTCGCTTTTTTGGTATTGATCAAATCTTCAATGTATTCGCTAGTGATTCCTTCAAAACGTTGGCATGCTGGACATTGAAAATCTTCGTAAATTTCAATGAAGGGAACATCTTTGACATCTTTGTTAAAAACCATTCCATAACCATCTTCAACCGAAACGCTAGATGGGATGGCGGCGTTGGTATTGCTCTTTTTCGAGATAAGTGTTGGAACAAGCATGATGAGCACAACGCCAAGTACTACAGCGATAACTAGATTGCGGGTGAAATTATCTTTTCCACCAGCCGGGTTCTTTGCTTGTGCCATTCTTATTCCACATCTTCCTGTGAGTTATGGGTAACTTGGTTCTTATCTAATGAAAACTTGGTTGAAGGGTAGCGAAATAAATAAGCGGCGAGAAATACCAGCCCCGCATCCCTGAGAATTTCCTGTAAATACTTGGTTTGGCCAGGCTCCACCGCTCCTCCGCCGCCAAAGCAGCCGCAGTCGATATTTAATCCTCGCGCCCATGCTTGGGAAATTGCAATGATAAATATGAGCATCGTGAAACCGCCGAGAGCAGCCATCGCACGCGTTAGCGATCCCAAGATCAAGAGCGCTCCAATTAAAATCTCAATAAATGGCAGCACCAGACCCAAAGTATTGGCAATTGAGTTCGGAAGAATTTCATAAGCACGAACTGCCATCTGCGATTTATCAGGAGTTCCAATCTTTAAATATCCTGCAATAAATAACACGCCACCAAGAATCAGACGGGCGAGCAGACCCAACCAAGGTTGCCATATTGTGAATTTTTCCTTCATCGCCCCTCACGTACTCCTTTGGCTAATTCTCTCGCTAATTCTGTCACTGCTTTTAAGCCTTCTTCTTCATTTATAGCGTCCTGCATCGCTTTGATAAATGCGGAACCAACGATTACGCCATCGGCATATGTCGCCACGCCTTTAGCCTGTTCGCGCGTTGAGACACCTAAGCCGACCGCTACTGGAAGATCGGTAGTTTTTCGGATCCGCGCAACCAAATCTGCCGCGCTCGACGAAACTGATGTACGCGCTCCGGTTACTCCCATCAAACTCGCTGCATAAACAAAACCACCACACTTAGCAACTACATCAGCCAAGCGCGAATCCTTTGTGCTCGGAGCAACTACATAAATCGGATTGATTGCCGAAGTTGCAGTTGCACTAATCCATCCAGCGGATTCTTCGATAGTTAAATCCGGAGTGATGACACCTGATCCACCGTTCTGGGCGATGGCAGCGGCAAAGTTGGCAACGCCGAATCTTTCAATTGGATTCCAATAAGTCATTACTACTGCTGGCACCGAAGCGCTAGCAACCTTTAGCGCGCCAAATACTTCCTGCGCGCCGGTTCCGTTTGAAAGTGCAGTAACCGCTGCCGCTTGAATTGTTGGACCATCCATTACCGGATCGCTATAGGGATAACCAATTTCAATGGCATCTACTCCACCTGCGATGAAGGCTGCGATTACGCGATGGCATCCTGCTTGCGAAGGAAAGCCTGCTGGAATATAAGCAATAAGTGCAGCGCGATTTTCAGCGCGCACCTTTACAAAGAGTTGATCTAAAGCAGTCATTAATCCAGCGGAATTCCAAAGTAATTTGCTGCGGTTTGTACATCTTTATCTCCACGACCAGAAAGATTTATGACGATGATGGCATCTTTCCCAAGCTCGTTTCCAACTTGAATTGCACCTGCTAGTGCGTGCGCAGTCTCAATCGCGGGGATAATTCCTTCTGTCTTAGATAAGAGCGCGAAAGCATGCATGGCTTGATCGTCAGTGATGGCGCGGTATTCGGCGCGACCAATGTCATGCAGATAGGCGTGCTCTGGGCCAACACCTGGATAATCAAGCCCAGCAGAAATTGAATGCGACTCAACGGTCTGACCATTTTTATCTTGCAGAACATAAGAACGCGTTCCATGCAGAACGCCAGGTGTTCCGCCGGTAATTGTTGCTGCATGGCGACCAGTTTCTACGCCGTCACCACCTGCCTCAAGTCCTATTAAGCGCACCGTCGGATCTGAAATAAAGCGATGGAAAATTCCGATGGCATTTGATCCGCCACCAACACATGCCAGCACCGCATCTGGAAGACGGCCTGTCAGCGCAAGAACTTGTTCCCGGGTTTCTTCGCCGATAATTTTATGAAAATCTCTAACCATTGTCGGGAAGGGATGTGGACCTGCGACCGTGCCCAATAAGTAATGTGTGGTTTCAACGTTTGTTACCCAGTCGCGCATCGCTTCATTAATGGCATCTTTTAACGTTCGTGACCCAGAAGTAACTGGAACTACTTCAGCGCCTAACAATTTCATACGTGCCACATTTAACGCTTGGCGCTTTGTATCTTCTTCGCCCATGTAAACAACACATTCCAAACCCATCAGCGCCGCAGCTGTAGCGGCGGCAACGCCATGTTGGCCCGCACCGGTTTCGGCGATGATTCGTTTTTTACCCATGCGCTTTGTAAGCAGAGCTTGTCCGAGTACGTTATTTATCTTGTGGCTGCCAGTGTGGTTTAAATCTTCTCTTTTTAAAATAATTCTTGCGCCACCTGCATGCTCTGCAAAACGTTTCGCCTCTGTGATGATGCTGGGACGGCCGGTGTAAGTGCGATGAAGTTCAGCAAGTTCAGCGACAAAAGCTGGATCTAACTGTGAAGTGCGATGGGCTTCTTCTAACTCTTCGAGCGCACCAATTAGCGCTTCCGGAACAAAGCGACCACCGTATGGACCGAAGTGCCCAAGTATCGCGCCAAGATCTTCACGCTCTGATGTCGACATAGTTAAAGCCTACCCTTGACCTAATAAGGTGCGCATCGCCAAATTAGGATCTGCCGATGTGACAAGGGCTTCACCCACCAATATCGCATCTGCGCCTTGGTTCTGGGCAAATTCCACATCACTTCGCTGCGCGATTCCGGATTCTGCAACGCGGATAATCTCGATTGGAATTTGTGGAATCAGATTGGCAAATGCTGCTGTATCGACATCTAAAGTCTTCAAGTTACGGGAATTTACGCCGATGATCCGTGGAGAAATTTCCATGGCTCGCTCTAGCTCATCCGCGGTATGGACTTCGAGCAACGCTGCCATTCCCATCTCGGTGGTCAGATCATAAAAATCTCGCAGTTGACTCTTAGCCAGCGCTGCAACAATCAACAGCACCATATCTGCACCATGTGCGCGCGCTTCAAAGAATTGGTATTCATCAACCATAAAATCTTTACGCAATACTGGAATGGAAACCTTGGCGCGAACCGCCGTTAAATCTGCGAGTGTTCCTTTGAAACGACGCTCTTCAGTCAGAACGCTAATCACACTTGCGCCCGCTTCCTGATATCGCTCGGCAAGTGCGGCAGGATCGACAATTGCAGAAAGCGCACCTTTACTTGGAGAAGAGCGTTTAACTTCTGCTATCACTTTCATTTCACTGCCTTTAAGTGCCGCATGTGCATCTAAAGCAGGTGCTGCTTGAGCCATTTGCTCATGGATCTCAGCTAACGATCTGCGTCGCTTACTTAAATCTTCACGCACGCCCTCAATAATTGAATCCAAGACGCTCATTTATCGCCACCATCTTTGGTGGGATCTATTCCGCTATCAAGTGCGCTCCATGGAGTGTGAACCTTTGGTTTGCGCTCATATCTGGAAGAGATATTGAAGCGACGAGATAGCAAAAAGACTAGTAAGAGGATTACGACTAGAGAAACCAGAACTGGCGCAAAATCTGACATTTAAGATTCTATATTTCCGCTAGTTAATTTATTAGCAGCGCTAACTGCTCCTAAGACAGCAGCAGCTTTATTTAAACATTCTTGGTTCTCTGATTCTGGATCTGAGTCAGCGACTACCCCGGCGCCAGCTTGTACGTATGCCATCTTGTTGTAGATCAGCGCAGTGCGTATCGCGATGCAAGTATCGATATTGCCGGTGAAATCTAAGTAACCAATTGCGCCACCATATAAGCCGCGACGCGTTGGTTCTAACTCTTCAATAATCTCCATCGCTCTTGGTTTTGGCGCCCCGGATAACGTTCCGGCGGGAAAGACTGCAAAGAGCGCATCAACTGGCGAAGCCTTTTCAGATAATTTACCGATTACAGTTGAGACGATATGCATTACATGTGAATAGCGCTCGATATGCATAAAATCTATTACCTCAACGCTGCCAGGTGCACATATACGTCCAAGATCGTTACGACCAAGATCTACCAACATCAAATGCTCGGCGCGTTCTTTGGGATCGGCAAGCAACTCCTCGCCTAAGCGATGATCTTCTTCTGCCGAAGCAGAACGCTTTCGAGTGCCCGCAATTGGATGAACCATTACCTCTTTGCCAGTGACTTTTACCAATGCTTCAGGGCTGGATCCAACTACTTCGACTCCATCAGTAAATCGAAAGAGATACATATAAGGGCTGGGGTTATGTAAACGAAGCATGCGATAAACATCGAGAGCATCTGCCTTGCATTCCATAGCAAATCGTTGCGAAAGAACAATTTGAAAAGCTTCACCTACCAATATCTCTTCTTTCGCCTGCGCGATCTTGGCTTTGTACTCATCACCTGAAATATTGCGTGTAAAAAGCGGTTCGCTCTTTGTCGGTAACTCAGATACAAATCCCGGAAGTGAGCCTGCGAGGTCGCTCTGCATTCGATCTAAGCGCACTTGGGCATCATCGTAGGCTTGATCGACGCGATCACCGGTTCCGTCCCAGTTAATTGCATTTGCAATCAAAGTGATTGTTCCTTCAGCGTGATCCATAACCGCTAGATCACTCGTTAACATAAATGCGAGTTCAGGTAGATCTATATCTTTCTTTCCCAGAGATGGCAGTTTCTCTAAGCGACGGACCGAGTCATAACCCATGTAACCGACTAACCCACCAGTCAATGGTGGAAGTCCAGCGATTTTCGGCGAACGCAGATGCGCCGCTGAAAGTCGCAGCGCCGCAAGTGGATTAATACCAACTGGTGCACCTGCTGGAGTTGTTCCTACCCAGATCGCCTTGCCATCTTTCTCACTTAAAGTTGCTTGACTATTTGCTCCAATAAATGAGTAACGCGACCACGCTCCCCCGTGTTCGGCCGATTCCAATAGAAATGTAGAAGGCGCGTTCTTAGCTAACTTGCGGTAAATACCAATCGGGGTTTCACCATCAGCTAGAAGTTTGCGGTAAACCGGAATTACATTAAAACTCTTGGCATATTCTTGAAATTCAGAACGGAGCATTAGCGCTGACCTTCCGAGCCATTTAACGCTATTGGGTTATGAAAACAGCTCTGCTCTCCCGTGTGGCAAGCAGCTCCAACCTGCTCGACTTTTATCAGGATCGCATCTCCATCACAATCAAAGGAGAGCGCTAAAACTTTTTGCGTGTGTCCAGATGTAGCGCCTTTCTCCCAAAGTTCTTGGCGGCTACGGCTCCAATATGTTGCTCGACCAGTTTTAAGAGTGATCGCTAAAGATTGGCGGTTCATATATGCCAGCATCAGTACTTCACCAGTTTTTGCATCCTGGGCTATTGCTGGAATTAGATCAAACTCAGATTTTAAGCGCGCCGCAATATCGGCAGGTAGATCCGAGGGTAGTTGCGCAGCCATGGTCTTATTCTGCCTTAGGCGATGCGGTTGTTGCGAATGGAATAACCCTGAGCGGTTAAGTACTTCTTAACATCACTTATTCGATGAATTCCAAAGTGAAATACGCTCGCGGCAAGTAAGGCATCAGCACCGGCATCCAGTGCTGCTCCAAAATCTTCGAGTGTGCCAGCGCCGCCACTAGCAATCAGTGGAACTTTAGATACGGCTCGTACCGCGGTAATCATTCCGATGTCATATCCAGCGCGAGTGCCGTCGGCATCCATTGAATTTAGCAATATCTCTCCTGCACCAAGTGCGCATGCCTTTTCAACCCAAGCTAGTGCATCAAGGCCTGCGCTCTGTCGCCCACCATGTGTTGTAACTTCAAAACCAGATTCAGTGCGGGCGCGACGTGCATCTACTGAGATAACTAAAACCTGCGAACCAAAACGATCGGCAATTTCTGCAATCAGTTCAGGTCGGGCAATTGCTGAAGTATTAATTGAAACCTTATCTGCACCAGCGCGCAGTAAGCGATCCACATCTGCCACGCTGCGAATTCCGCCACCAACGGTCAGTGGGATAAATACCTGCTCGGCAGTTTTACGCACCACATCCAAAGTTGTTTCACGATCTGAACTACTGGCGGAAATATCCAAAAATGTTAACTCGTCTGCGCCTTCTAGGTTATATAAGTTAGCCATTTCCACTGGATCACCAGCATCAACCAAATCTGTAAAGTTGACGCCTTTGACAACACGGCCATCTGTTACATCCAAGCAAGGAACGATGCGGATTGAAAGCCCCATTTATTTAACGCCTTTAGTAATCGCTAAGGCTTCCTGCAAAGTGAATGCTCCTGCATATAACGCCTTGCCAACAATCGCGCCTTCAACGCCAATTTCATGTAAAGCCGAGAGCGCTGAAATATCGGCAAGGGATGAAATTCCGCCACTTGCGACAACTGGCTTACTTGTTGCGCTACAAACTTCGCGCAGTAATTCCAAATTTGGGCCTTGTAAAGTTCCATCCTTGGTTACATCGGTTACGACGTAACGTGCGCAGCCATCACTTTCTAACCGCGCTAGCGTTTCAAATAGATCTCCACCTTCTTTTGTCCATCCGCGTGCGGCAAGTACATGACCGCGTACATCTAGACCAACAGCAATTCGATCACCGTGTTCTGCAATTACCCGAGCCGTCCATTCCGGATTTTCCAAAGCCGCTGTACCGAGGTTTATACGACTACAACCTGTGGCCAATGCGCGCTTTAGCGATTGATCATCACGAATACCACCAGAGAGCTCGACCTTTATATCTAAACGTCCAACAACTTCGGCAAGAATTGCGCTGTTATCTCCCCGCCCGAAAGCCGCATCTAGATCTACTAGGTGCAGCCATTGCGCACCCGCTGCTTGAAACTCGAGCGCCACTTCTAGTGGCTGACCGTAAATACTCTCGCGCGCTAATTCTCCCTGAACCAGTCTTACGGCACGACCATCTTTTACATCTACCGCTGGAAGCAGTTCTAAATAATTAACTTCGCTCATAACAACCCCACCCAGTTCTTAATTAATTGCAGCCCAGCATCGCCAGATTTTTCAGGGTGGAACTGCGTGGCGCAAATTGCACCATCTTCTACTGCGCTAAGAAATTTTTCACCGTGAGTTGTCCATGCTTGCGCAGAACCGATGCTGGCTTTAGCAGCATAAGAATGGACAAAGTAAAAAGATTGATCTGCAATACCGTCAAAGAGCGTCGATTGCCCAGTAATTTCAACGCTATTCCAACCCATATGCGGCAAGATCGGCGCAACTAACTTTGTGATGCTCTCTTGCCAAATGCCAACGCCTTTATGTAATCCGTCATTTGCATGTTCATCACCATCGCGAAAGAGAATTTGCATACCAACGCAAATACCAAGTGTGGGACGTTTGGCAGCAACGCGTGCACGGACAATTTCATCTCCCCCGATAGCAACTAACCCACGCATGCAGGCAGCAAATGCTCCGACGCCTGGAACGACAAGTCCTGCCGCGTTCAAAGCTGTATCTCGATCGGATGTAACTACAACTTCAGATCCACTTCGTTCAAAGGCGCGTTGCGCCGAACGTAAATTGCCTGACCCGTAGTCAAGGATTGCAATCACTATTAGAGCGACCCTTTTGTGGAAGGAACTCCTGCGATTCCGCCATCGAGTGAGACAGCGTCGCGAAGTGCGCGAGCAACTGCTTTAAATTGTGCTTCAAATACGTGGTGCGCATTGCGACCTTCGAGAACACGAATATGAAGTGCGATGCGTGCTTCAGCAACAATTGACTCCCAAATGTGCTTGCCAAGTGTTGTATCAAAAGTTCCGATCAACTCCACGATTTCAGGTTGGCGGTGTACTAGGTACGGACGCCCGGATAGATCTACCGCGGCCTGAACTAGAACTTCATCAAGTGGAACCATGGCATCGCCAAAGCGTCGAATACCAACTTTGTCACCAAGTGCTTCGCGAAGAGCTTGCCCAAATGCGAGCGAAGTATCTTCAACGGTGTGGTGTGAATCCACATCCACATCGCCAGTTGTCTTTACCGTCAGATTAAAACCTGAGTGCTTTCCAAGCTGCGAGAGCATATGGTCGAAGAAAGGAACGCCGGTATCAACTGAGATTGCGCCTTCTCCATCTAAATTCAATTCAACGATGACGTGTGACTCTTTAGTCTTTCGTTCTACGCGAGCTGTTCTCATTGGCTTTCTCCATTCAAGATTTCCTGCAGGGCGGCGATAAATTTTTTATTCTCGGCCTCATTGCCAATGGTCATACGTAAGTGAGCTAATAATCCCACATCTCTAATGAGAACGCCGCGATCTAGTAATTTGCGCCAAAGTTCGGCTGGTTCTTGGCTAAATCCGCTAAATAGGATGAAGTTGGCTTGGCTGGGAATTACCTGCAACCCCATTTCTTCTAATTGTTTTACTACGATTTTTCGCGAGGCAATTAGCGATGAAACGGTACCCAATAATTCTTCCTGAAAATCTAAAGCAACTTCAGCTGCTGCCTGTGTTAGCGCGCTCAAATGATACGGAAGGCGTACTAAAAACATTGCAGAAACTATCTCTGGATCAGCGACTAAATATCCTAGGCGTGCACCTGCAAAGGCAAATGCTTTACTCATTGTGCGAATCACAATCAGATTAGGATATTTGGCTATTAAAGTAATTGCAGACGGTAAGTCAGAGAACTCGGCGTAAGCCTCGTCAACAATTAGCAAACCATTTATCTTTGCTGCTGCATCTGCCAGCTTTGAGATTTCATCCAAAGTAACCGTTGTTCCGGTTGGGTTATTAGGAGTAGTGATAAAGGTCAAAGACGGTTTTACATCCGCAATTTCCTGCAACGCTTTCTCGGTATCAAGTGAGAAATCTGCACGGCGTCCGCCATCGCGCCAATTAACACCGGTTACCTTTGCGATTAAAGGGTGCATGGAATAAGACGGCGTAAAGCCAAGTGCGGGACGATCACCAAATGCCATAAAGAGCGATTGGATTATTTCGTTGCTGCCATTTGCGGCCCAAACTTGATCAAAATTAATGGAAGTACCAGAAAGGTTGTTAATAAAATTGGCAAGTGCCTTACGAAGTACAACGGCATCACGATCTGGATACCTATTTAAATTAAGTGCTACTTGGTGGGCGCGATCTGCGATTGCTTGCGCCAACGCCGGCGATGGGGCATATGGATTTTCATTTGTGTTTAAAGTCGCCTCAGCTGGTACCTGTGGAGCACCGTATGGAGAAAGTGGCTGTAAATCTTGGCGCAGCGGCAACCAAGTTGGCCATTTTTTACCGCTCATAAATTCTCCAAACGCGCAGACATAGCTTCACCGTGCGCTGGAAGATCTTCTGAATTCGCCAAGGTTATTACCGTAGGAACCAAATCGATAAAAGCTTCCTTGGAATATTCAATGTAGTGAATGCCACGTAAGAAAGTTTGTACTGAAAGGCCACTGCTGTGGCAAGCACATCCCCCCGTAGGTAATACGTGATTTGACCCTGCTGAATAATCTCCGAGTGATACGGGCGAGAACCTGCCTATAAAGACGGCACCGGCGTTACGGATCTTTAACGCAACTTGTGCTGAATTCAAAGTTTGAATTTCTAGATGTTCTGCTGCATAAGCGTTAACAACGTCTAGCCCTTGTGCAATCGAATCAACGATTACTATCGCAGATTGGATACCAGAAAGAGCTTCACGGATACGGTCACTGTGCTTGGTCGCCGCGACTCGAATTTCTAACTCTTTGACAACTTCTTTCGCCAAGGTAACTGAGGTGGTGACTAACACGGCTGCGGCGATTACATCGTGCTCGGCTTGGCTTATTAAATCTGTTGCTACATCGGATGCGATTGCGCTTTCATCTGCCAAGATCGCGATTTCTGTTGGACCGGCTTCTGAATCAATTCCGATCACACCGCGCAGCGCGCGTTTGGCTGCAGCAACATAGATATTTCCAGGACCGGTTACCAGATCGCATTTCTCTGAAAGCCCTTCCATCCCGTAAGCAAAGAGCGCAATCGCTTGGGCACCGCCAATTGCGTAGACCTCAGTGATTCCAAGTAGCGCGCACGCTGCCAAAATTGTTGGGTGTGGCAAGCCACCAAATTCTTTCTGCGGTGGTGAGGCAACCGCGATACTCGAAACTTTAGCAATTTGGGCAGGAATCACATTCATTAAAACGCTACTTGGATAAACCGCACGACCACCAGGAACATATAGACCAACGCGATCGACCGGAATCCAGCGTTCCGTAACGCTTCCACCGTCTACGACCTTGGTGCTCTTATCGTTACGTTTTTGATCTTCATGAACTTTGCGAATGCGAGAAATAGAAAGTTCTAAGGCAGCGCGCACTGCAGGATCGAGATTAATCAGCGCCTGATCTAATTCGCGTTGAGTTACACGGATGGCAGCAGGTTTTACTCCATCAAATTCCTCGGCAAGCTTGAGCAGCTCGGCCTCATCACCGTTCTTAACGCGTTCCAAAATTGGTTCGATCACGCGCATCGCCGTTGCGATATCTAAAACGGCACGTGGGATAGCGCGCTGATAACCCGCCTTAGTTAAGGCTTGGCCACGTAAATCGAGCGTGCGAATCATGAGGCAAGTCTAACGGCAAGGAAATTACTGTGCGCCGAATTAAAAATTAGAGCCTTAAATACGAACCAGACAATCTGGCCCAAGAATTGATTTTAGATCAGCGCTCAAACTAGGCGATGCTGTGACCAGCGCATCAATTTTCATTGTTGTGAAGACGCCTTGGTCATCGATCTGCATATGAACTTCGCGCTTTCCGGGATGCGAACGCAAGATCTCCTTCATGCGATCGACTATTGGCGGCGTGCATTGAGAAATAGGAAGAGATATCAAGAGTGGACCAACTGGACCGGTCGAAATGTCGAGCGCTTTCATTTCAAGTGCTGTAAAACGTACTACCTCATCGCGACGTTCAAAGCGTCCACGTACTGTCACGACCCGATCTTCGATCAGGGTTAGCGCATATTGGTTGTAAACATTTGAGAAGAAGAGAACTTCGACTGCACCTTCTAAATCTTCCAGACTAACGATCGCCCAAGATGATCCTTGTCGTGAAACCTTACGTTGCACTCCGGTGATTAAGCCACCCAAGGTAACGAAACCATCAGGAGTACTTTCATCGGCAAGTAATGAACTGATCGACATATCTGTATTCGAAC
>CAFBOU010000012.1_pt1 | contig 17142 bp, 17 predicted proteins | sample 7269551 | NCBI WGS metagenome assembly CAFBOU01 (sample SAMEA6814126, study PRJEB35770) | freshwater metagenome | biome: Freshwater; feature: Freshwater reservoir; material: water | place: Czech Republic | collected 2017-07-26 | depth 30m m
CAGGGCGACGCAGATACATCGGCTCAGTAACATTTTGTGAGGTGCTGAGTGCAACCAGTTTTTCTAAATCTGGATATTGGTCAATGATGAAATTAGCCACTTCGGATGGCTTGCTAACTGCTGGTCCTGAAATTCGATCGCCACCTTTATAACTAGCCCAGTAAATCTCTTTTCGGCGCGCATCAATCGCAACGGTGTAATCACTCTCTTGTACCTTGATTGCATCGAGTGAACAGACTCCGATTACCGGAATCTCACGTGCCAACGCAAAGGTGTGAGCAAAGGTAATTCCAACACGAAGTCCAGTAAACGGCCCGGGCCCCATGCCAACAACTACTTGATCTGGTGACGGACAGATTTCCAAGGCTTTCGATACAAGTTCGGTAATAGCAAAACCATGTTCAGTTGCACCTACGTGAAAACTTTCAAATAAAACTCTGCCATCTTCAATTACCCCAACAATGGTGCGCGATGTTGCAGTGTCTATCGCTAGTGAAATGGTCATAGCTTTAACTCTGTCCAACGCGCTCCGATAGGGCGCCAAGTAACCACTCGCTCTTCATCGGTGCGATCTATATCTATTTCTAGCCGCTCATCAGATAACCGCGCAGATTCGGCACCGCCCCATTCGATTACCGTCACCGCACTTTCGCGCGCCGAATCAAGATCTAGATCATCAAGATAAAGCGCAGCTTTTCCGCCTTCCAATAAGCGATAAGTATCGACATGGATCAGCGGCAATGGGCCTTTATGAATTCGTGAAATCACAAAAGTGGGAGAAGTTACATCAGTAAAACCAAGTGCTGCCCCGATGCCTTGGACCAGAACTGTTTTACCAGCGCCAAGTGGGCCATTTAAAAGAATCAAGTCACCGGCGCGTAGTTGAGAACCAATTTTCTCGCCAAGATCAAACATCGCTTGGGCTGATGCGATCTCCATAGGAGTTAAGGGTACTAGTTATTTTCTTTCAAAAAAGAAACAGGGGCCGCGCTTGCGCGCGACCCCTGTTTTGTAGGATCTTTTCTACAACATTTGAATTACTTGTTGTAGTACTTCATCCATGGATAAAGAGTGTCACGATCGATCTTTAGGCCCTTGGCCTTGTAGACCTTCGTTAACTGTGCTCCGCTCCAAGGCAACTTGCCGGTTTCGGCTGCAGCAAGTGCAGTATCGATAACCAACTTGTAATGAGCCATTGTGAAGTTAGTGTGACCGGTACCTGGTGTATTTGTTAAAGAAACAGGTAGACCAGCAGCATCGAACTTCGACCAAGTCTTTGGAGTTACGCTCCATAGAACTTGCAGATTACGAGCAGGTACTGCTTTGCGAGCCTTCAAGGCAGCGCTCTTTGCAGCAGCGAAATCTGCTTCGTATAGATCAGAGATTCGCTGAACGATTCCCGCAGGTTCTACCGGATCGTTCTGACCAATCATCATCACTGTTGGGACCTTGATCTTGCCAGTGTTCTGATAATGAGAAGCTGCATCCTTAGCCATTGCAGCAGCTTCACCCTTGATGCGTGGAGCATCTGGGTTTAGTGGGTTCAGTGTCGACAACATTCCAGCGATCGCAGTGTTACCACTGAGACCTGCGTTGTAAACAGTACGATCTTCATCGCTTAGCTGCTTTGAGAAATCGGTCTTCTGATTATCTGCCCAGACTCCACCCATCTTTGCTTCCATATCGCGGGCACCGAGAAGTGAATAACCAAGTACGCCAGCGATATTTTCTAAGGTTGCAAGTGCAGGTGCATATGCCAATGGCCATGCAGTAACAGCAGCTCCACCAGGAGTTGAGATGCTGTCGAATGATGTGCTCTGAGTGCTAACTCCAGCCAAACGGCCAATCATCAAGAGCGCGCTGCGGGATGGAATTCCAGCTTTTTCAAGTGCCTTAGCTGATGCACTTGAAGTTGTTGGCCATGCACCTGTTGCAATGCCAGCTTGAAGTGCCTTTAACACAGCTGTGTATTTGCCAAGATCCTGCAACATCTGCATATCTCCGGCTGCACCTGCTGCGTAACCAGTTAACTTAATTGATGGATCAAACCAAGTCTTCATTAGCCATAAAATGTCAATGAAGTACTTGCCTTGTGAACTCCAAGCATCAACTGGGTTCATAACAGCTGCAGATGCAAGTAACTCTGGGTGCTGCTCAGCAAATGCCTGAGTAATTCCGCCACCCATTGAGTAACCCCAAGCCACAACTTTCTTAGTTGTTGTGAACTTAGCCTTAAAGATTCCGACGAGTTCGGTGTTTGTCTTTACCGCTTCGTCAAGATTCCATCCTTGAGTACTGAAACCTGAACCCATGACAGCAACGCCTTTATCAGTTAAGTACTTAACTAACTCTGGGCTTCCACCATTTTGGCCGGGACCATTTGGTGCCAACTGTGCTGTTGAATCAACCGCAAAGTAGCCAGGGATAGTGGTGTTTCCACCAAATCCGTGTGACCAGATAGTTACTGTGCCGTTAAATGAGGCAGGAACAACCATCTTGTAGGCAGCGCCATCTGATGTCGTACCAGTACATGTCTGTACTGGAGTTGCGCCATCACAGGTTGGACCAGTTGCTGCAGCGTGAGCTGGTGAAGCAACTACGAGCGTTGCAAGCAACGCAGTTGTTGAAACTAGCGCGAATGCGCGTGATTTAAACGATGTAGTTCTCATTAATTTGGCAATCCCTTCGCTGGCATTGCTGGACGTGTGTAGGTTGTTTTCACAACAGGACCTGTACCTGAATCTGTGGTGTAAGGCGTGTATGTGAATGTGTCGTTAGGGACTAGGTCACCGGTCTTGTTGAAAGTACCGAACCAATATCCATTGAAACCAACGTTGCTTGTCTTGGAATAGTTCAGAGGAACCAAACCAGCGTTAGCAAACTTGCTGCCATTTGCATCAATTGCGGCAAGTAGTGATTTACGAGTTGGGTTCTTACCAGCTGCCTTAAGGGCTTGAACAGCAACAAATGCTGTGTTCATACCGATAAGCGCCCAGCTATTGAACTTTGCGCCTGCTGAGTTATAAGTTGTATTGATCTCTTTAAACTTAGCAACATATTCATCCTTTGGATCTACAACAGATGGCATAAATGACATCGATGTTGCACCAATGATGTAAGGAACTGTTGCAGGGTTGATTGATCCGATATCGGCACCAACAGAACCAAGGATCCACTTAGGTGCATATTGCGCCTTTGCAGCTGCCAAGATTGTGTACAAGGTTGCGCTTGCTACGCCGAATACAACTTGGACTTCACATCCGCCGGCTTTGAACTTAGTGATCCATGAATCTGGAACTCCAGCAACGCCTTGTGAAAGTGATGGATAAGCAACTTTGACCGCAAAGTCAAGATTGCCATGTGTCTTGTCGAAGCCGACAAGTGCATCATCACCGAAGTCATCATCTTGGTAGAGCAAGCAAGTCTTCTTGGTTGGGTAAGTTTCGTTCACATACTTACCGATCATCTTTGCTTCCATGATGTATGAAGGCAAGATGGTTGATGAAGTTGGATAAGCCTTGCGATCGTTAAATCCGCTGAAGCCAGTATTGATAAAGAGGCTTGGGATTCCACGACGGCCGAGGTTCACAGCAGATGCAACAGCTTTATTATTCGCTGTTCCAAGTGCGCCAATAACGGCAAGAACCTTGTCTTTACCAATTAAATCTTGAGTATTTTGAATTGCCTGCTTTGGAAGATAGGCATCATTTTTTACAACCAGGCTGATCTTGCGACCATTTACTCCACCATTTGCGTTGACATAATCGAAATATGCCTTCATCGCGCCTGGTAGTTGGTTGTAGCCGTAGCTGGCTGAGCCTGTCATCGGCAATGTAATTCCGAGTTTTATTGCGGTTGAAGTTACGCCTACTTCTGAACGCGGCGACAGAGCCTGTGCCGGCATTACAGAGAGTGAGAGCGCAGTTGCAGCCATCACCGCGGAAGCTACGAGAAACTTCCGACGAGTCGTTCTGATCATATATTTCCTTCCATCGAGGGGTATAACGGGGTAAATCTTTACTACTTGGTACGCGTTATCTTACGAGCGCTTTGCCTTTACTTACTGTGACGCGACCGAAGCTTCTCGATCGGACCTTTAGGGGCTAAGAAGACCGTCAAGATCAAGAGCGCGCTCACAATAAATTCCGGCAACAAGGTGGCTAGATTCTCAGAACCGCTCCATCGATCTGCAATCGATGAGGCGATCTCGGGGATCGCAACCAGTGCTACTGAGCCAATCATGACGCCTCCGAGGGTGTTTACGCCAGACAGGATCGCTCCTGTCGCTATCGAAAAGGAGAGCGCGAGCGGAAATGCGCTCGGGGAGACGTTATTCATGGTCATCGCCAACAGCGCTCCTGCCAGGCCGGCTATTCCCGAGCTAATCGTGAAGGCCAGGACTTTGGACCTGCCTATATTGATTCCGGCCAGTTCGGCGGCTACCTCGTTGCTCTTTACCGCTCGCCAAGAGCGGCCGTAACGAGATCGCAAAATATTTTGCACCCACCACATCGCGATCAGTGCAGCAAGAGATCCAATCCAAAAGAACCATTTATATTGAGTGAAGTTTTCACCGAAAGAAAGTGGAGGCCATCCTGCATCAAAAGAAATTCCCTGTTCTCCACCGAAAATTGAGAATTGATTTGCAATGGAAGGCAAGCCAACCGCTAGCGCCAACGTTGTGCCGGCTAAGTAAGGTCCCGATAATCGCGCCGCTGCCGTTCCGAGAATTGCACCAAAGAGAGCGGTAGTTAAAACCGCAATTACAAAACAAATCCAAACCGGGGCATGCAAATAAATTTGTGTAAGCGCCGCTGAATATGCACCGACTGCAAGGAGTGCGCCGTGGCCAAGTGAAATTTGTCCCGAGTACCCAGTTAACAATATTACCGATGCGATCGCGACTACATAAACTGCCACAGTTGCACCTTGGTATGAACGCCATTCATCGACAATATTGCTCAAGATGTAAACAACTAAAGCGATTAGTGCAAAGCCAATAAAGCGATGTCTATTTGTGATCTGTCGGTTATGCACGGCGACCACCCTTCACACCGATAATGCCTTGCGGCCTTACTAGTAACACTAAAATCAAAATTAAGAAAGCAGCGAAGAAAACCAGGGAGCCACCGACATACATCAAAATAATTGCCAGGATAATCCCGAGCGTCAGTCCGCCAAGTACTGCGCCAACTAAACTTTCAATACCGCCAATGACGGCAGCAACAAATCCGAATACCAAGAGCAAGCTAAATTCAAATGACTCAGGTGCGATTGACCCGGAACCATTAGTAGTCTGCAAAATTCCTGCAGTGGCTCCCGCAGCACCAGATATTGCCCAACCAGCAGTACGAATTAAATCAACACGTATGCCTGCTAAACGAGAAATCTCTGGCGCAAAAGATGCCGCTCTTAAGGAAAGTCCTAAATTAGTACGTTGGAAAACAATTGTTAGAACGATCATAAGCAATAGGACTATTCCCAGAATCAGAATGCGCAGAGGCGATAACGCAATACTTTCTCCAGAGACAATAAATCCCTTATCGGATAAAGGTGGTGGAATCACGCCGATGCGATCGCCATAAATAAAGTTAAGTACTGCTTTAATGATTCCAAGTAAACCTAGGGTTGCGATAATCGGTAAGAAAATCTCTTGGTTCTTCTCGCCAGAGCGATTAAGTAAAGGACGGAGAAAGAAGTATTCGATGAAGGCTGAAAAGACAGCACCTGCCAACATCGCAACTGGCAGTGCAATCCAGAATGAACCGGACTTTTCTAATATCGCAGCTCCAACGAAAGATGAAGCTAGCGCTAATCCACCTGCTGCAAAGTTAACTACTCGCGTGCTTCGCCAGACTAAAACTATGGCGATAGCCATAAGCGAGTAAATAGACCCGGCAGTAACGCCGATTAAAAGTGTATTTATAAATTGAAACATAACTAGAACCCCAAATACGCAGCGCGCACTGCGGGGTCATCTCGAAGCGCAGCTGCGCTACCTGTCGCGGCTATTGAACCAAGATTTAAAACAATGCCGATATCAGCGATCTTTAAAGCGCCCATCGCATTCTGTTCCACCAGCAAAACCGTTAACCCCATGGCAGTTGTTAATTCACGGATCGCTTGAAAAATTTGCTCGATCACAAGCGGAGCAAGGCCAAGGGATGGTTCATCTAGTAAAAGGAGTTCTGGTTTGGACATGATTGAGCGACCAATTGCAAGCATCTGTCGCTCGCCACCGGATAGTGAATCTGCTCGTTGTGAAAGTCGCTCACCTAAACGTGGAAAGAGATCGACTACATCTTGCTTAGATTTCGCAGCCTCTTTGCGATTGCGGCGCCAGAGCGCACCTAAATCTAAATTATCTGCAACGGTTAACTCGGGAATAACTGACTTTCCTTCGCTGACATGGGAAATTCCGTGACGTACTAATGATTCAGGTTTAGCGTGCAAAATATTATGTTCGCCCCAATGCGCGGCGCCTTCACTTGCCTTATTCAGCCCCGAAAGCGTGCGCAGCAAAGTTGTTTTACCCGCGCCATTTGCGCCGATTACTGCAGCAAGTTGGCCTTTTTCTATATTGAATGTGACCCCATGAAGTGCACGAATAGCTCCATGATCAACGGTTAAATTCTCAATCTTTAACATTATGCAACACCGGTTCCCAGGTATGCAGCGATCACAGCAGGATCACGACGCACAGTTTCAGCTGCGCCGCTTGCGATTACTTCACCAAAGTTTAAAACGTATAAGCGATCACAAACGCTCATCACAACATCCATATGATGCTCAACGATTAGCACTGACATAGTTGCAGTTAAGTTACGGATTAAGTTATTCATCCATTCAATATCTTGTGGGCCAAGTCCTCCTGCTGGCTCATCGAGCATCAAAATCTTTGGTTCAGAAACCAGCGCACGTGCAATAGAAACACGTTTGGTATCTGGATACGCCAAGGTATCGGCCCGACGATTCGCTAACGTTCCAGCATAGACGCGATCAAGTGCGCGCATCGCTTTATCTCGCAGAACTTCTTCATCACGCTTATTTGTTCCAAGTGCTGCGGATATCAGTCCCGTCTTTGCCAGCTTTTGCGCACCGATCATCACATTTTCTAAAACAGTTAATTCGGGAAATAGACCAACTCCTTGCAAAGTGCGCGATATTCCAAGGTCGACTAATTCATCAGTACTTGGCCAAGCGCGTTCTTTACCTTCAAATTCAAACGTTCCAGAATCTGGTTTAACAAGTCCGCACATGGCATTAAACAAAGTTGTCTTACCGGCGCCATTTGGTCCAATTACTCCGACAACTTCATTAGGGCGCAATTCCAAGTGAACATCGTGAAGAGCTTTTAGGCCGCCAAAGGAGATGCTGACACCCTTTGCGTGCAACAGTGCGGCGCTCATAGTTCGTAGATTCTATTCACACGTGGGCCGATTCGCGTAACTATTTCGTAATTAATCGATCCTGATGCGCTGCCCCAATCATCTGCGGTGTATTCGCCGCTATCACCCGGACCGAAGACGATCACCCAATCCCCTGATTGCGCTTTAGATGATGCTCCGAGATCTACAACAAATTGATCCATAGAAACTCGGCCAATAATTGGTGCACGTTTTCCATCAACAAATATTCCGGCGTTCTTGGCAATGCGTGGAATTCCGTCGGCATAACCCATGGCAACTAGCCCTAATTTTGTATCCACTTTCGTTACTTCTGTCGCCCCATATCCAACTGGCGACCCAGCAGGAACTTCTTTTACTAAATGCAATTTTGCACGTAACGTCATTGCTGGTTTTAGCGAGAGTTTCTCCGAAGTACCTAAGGTTTTTACATCTGGGCTCAGTCCATAGATCGCGATTCCCGTGCGCACCATGTCAAAAGCAGAAGCGTGATCAACCAACGTGGCAGCCGAATTTGAGAGATGACGAATCAGATTGTTATATCCAAAAGATTCCAGATTGGCGACCATCTTCTTAAAGCGATTTAGCTGTTCCAGATTCTGAGCTTGCCCAGGTTCATCAGCGCGCGCAAAGTGAGAGAAGATGCCGACAATTTCTATATCTCGGATATCTTGCAGATCGATCTGATCCCATTCTGATAAGAAACCACCGCGCGTCATTCCGGTATCAACTTCTAGATGCACACGAGGTCGTTTGGCACCTTTCACGGCTGAAACTTCATGAAGGGCGATGAGTGATGAAACTGCGATATCAATATCGTGATCAACGGCGCTCTTAAAGTCTGATCCTGGTGGGATTAGCCATGCCAAGATCGGTGCAGTTATGCCAGCACTGCGAAGTGCGATCGCTTCTTCAAGAAGTGCAACCCCCAACCAAGTTGCTCCGCCTTCGAGCGCTGCCTTTGCTACTGGAACAAGACCATGGCCATAGGCATCTGCTTTAACTACCGCTAATAAATCAACGCCGGCTTTAGCTTTTAGTAAAGCCACGTTTGCTTTGATCGCCGATAAATTTACAACTGCTTCTGCGCGATTGGTCATCGCTCCACCACAACCATGGCGGATGCAATTCCTGCATCATGCGAAAGTGAGAGGTGAACTTTTGCACCGTCTACGAGTTCAGCGATTTCACCGCGAAAGAGAAAGTCAGGCTTTCCGCTTTCGTGATTGATAACTTCTGCATCATGCCAAGGCAAGCCATGGTTGGCGTTGAGTGCCTTCGCTAAAGCTTCTTTGGCAGCAAATCGTGCGGCCAGCGATGGAGTTGGCTTACTTGCTTCTGCGGGAGTAAAGAGTTTTTCGCGCAAGGAAGGGGTTCGTTCTAGAGACTCGGCAAAGCGCGCGATATCTACTACATCGATGCCAATGCCATCAATCATGTTCTTTAGTGTAATTGGGGTTAAGAGAGTTGGCTATTAGATGGGTAATAACGATCTATAGCGATAATTAAGACTAATAGCGCGCCACCAATGAAGAGGCCGCCAAGTAAATCTGAGAACCAATGAGTATCGCGAATCAGGGAGACGGTACAGACAGTCAAACTTATTAGCGCAACGCCAGCGCTTGCCAGCCTTCCACGATAGCGATCAACGTGCGCATATCTGTAAATCAAATATGCAAGAACTCCCCAAGTGAGTAAAGCGTTTGATGCATGTCCACTTGGATATGACATTCCACCAAAGTGCAATAGATCAATTCCAATTTTTGGTTTAGTGCGCCCAAGCCAGAATTTAAAGAATCCAACAACTAGGTTAAGACTGATCAAGGAGAGAATTGCCAAGTTAAGCGGACGCCAAGTTTTAAATCGACGCGCGATATAAAAGGCAGCCATTAACAACGCAGTGGCAGTTACGCCACGTAAACCAAGATCATCTAATCTACGAATTATAAAACCGCTCATCCCCCGAAATTTTGGGCGATCTAGGTCATGGATCCATTTATCAATTTCAATTAGTGGACCGTTGGTGATTACTTGCTGAGTTATAAAGAGAAAACCAATAAAGAGCATCGCCGACCAACGAAAGGCCCGCGCCATTTGAGCGCGGCGCACATCAAGGACTACTGACATATTTATTCGACCGTAACTGATTTAGCCAAATTGCGTGGCTGATCTACATCGTTGCCGCGGGCAACTGCCATTTCATATGCAAAAACTTGTAGCGGAACTGTTGCCAATATTGGCTGGAAGAGTGGTGAACAAGCTGGAATGCGAATAATGTGTTCGGCGCCGACAACTTCTGCACCTTCATGTGCGATCACGATGACTCGGGCACCGCGCGCTTTAACTTCTTGGATATTGCTCAACATCTTTTCGTCAAGTGCGTGATCGCTGCCCGATGGAAGGATTGCAATTACTGGGGTGCCTTTGGCTTCATCGATTAGCGCAATGGAGCCATGCTTTAACTCACCGCCGGCAAATCCTTCAGCGTGGATATAAGCGAGCTCTTTTAACTTAAGTGCGCCTTCTAGAACAACGGGATAACCGATATTGCGGCCAATAAAGAGCACAGTCTCAGATTTTGCAAAGGTACGAGTCAGGGCGCGTAGCGGCTCAACGGTTTCTAAGATCTGTTCAATTTTGCCTGGAAGTTCGAGCATCTCGTTATAGAGATCGTGAACTTGGGAATCACTTAGCTCTCCGCGAACTTGGGCAAGGTGTAGACCAATCAAATCAACGGCGACGATCTGGGTAAGTAAGGCTTTGGTGGAAGCAACAGCAATTTCAGGGCCGGCATGTGTGTAAAGCACTGCATCTGATTCGCGCGGAATCGTGGAGCTATTGGTATTGCAGATAGCAAGTACGCGCGCACCTGCTGCTTTAGCATGGCGAATTGCCATCAAAGTATCCATAGTTTCGCCAGATTGAGAAATTGCGATTACTAAAGTATTTGAATCAATGATTGGATCGCGGTAGCGGTATTCGCTAGCAATTTCTACTTCAACAGAAATCTTCGCCCACTTTTCGATTACATACTTTGCGATCATGCCGGCGTGGTAAGCAGTGCCACACGCGATTACGACAATCTTCTTAAGCGCTTTGATTTCAGCATCGGACATATGCAGTTCATCTAGCTCGATCTTGCCATTATCGGTTAAACGCCCGATCAAGGTGTCGGCAACTGCCTTTGGTTGCTCAAAGATTTCTTTTAACATGAAGTGGGAGTAGCCACCTTTTTGGGCAGAAGCAGAATCCCAAGTGATTGTGTACTCCTTCGGGGCAATTGCTTTGCCATCTAAGCCGATGATTGAAATTCCAGATGGTGTCATTGTGATGATCTCGTCTTGACCTAGTTCAACCGCACGCTTGGTGTAATCAATAAATGCTGCAACATCTGATGCCATAAAGTTTTCGCCATCGCCAAGACCAACAACTAAAGGTGAATTGCGACGAACGCCGACGATGGTGTCGGGGGCATCGGCATGAACTGCAACTAAAGTAAAGGATCCCCGCAGGCGACTTACTGCTTCGCGCATTGCTTGGGTCAGATCACCGTTATTAGATTTACGTAAATCAGAGAGTAAATGTGCAACTGATTCGGTGTCGGTGTCGGATGAGAAAGAGTGGCCGCGCGCTTGTAACTCTGCTTTTAACTCAGAATAGTTTTCGATAATTCCATTATGGATTACGGCAAGTTTGCCTTCGTTATCTGTGTGCGGATGAGCGTTGCGATCTGTCGGGCCACCGTGAGTTGCCCAGCGAGTGTGGCCAATTCCAGAATGAACAACTGGCATATTTGCAGGAAGTGCACCCTCGAGATTTGCTAACTTGCCGGCGCGCTTTTCAATAAAGAGCGCACCTGTTGTTCCCAAAGCAATTCCTGCAGAATCGTAACCACGATATTCCAGGCGACGTAGGCCTTCAATCAAGGGAGTAATTGCAGACTGTGGCCCTGTGTAACCCACAATTCCGCACACTTTTATTTACCCCAGCTCTGCCTGAACGACCTTTGCAAGGTCATTTGCTATTTCGCTGGCTAGGTTATCACTCTGTGCCTCAACCATCACGCGGACAAGCGGTTCAGTGCCAGATGCTCTTAATAAAACGCGGCCATGTTCGCCAAGTTTTGCTTCGGCCGCAGCAACTGCAGCCTTGATCGATGCAGATCCATCTAACTTATCTTTAGCCACATTTTTAACATTAACTAGCACTTGCGGAAAACGAACCATCGCAGATGCTAGTTCTTGCAGAGTTTTTCCAGATTTAACAACTTCTTGTGCCAGCGCTAGCGCAGTTAAAGTTCCATCACCGGTTGTTGCAAATTCACGCATGATCAAATGGCCAGATTGTTCGCCGCCCAGCGAGAAATCTTTTTCGATCATCTTCTCAAGGACATAACGATCGCCAACAGCTGTTGTTTCAACGGCAATGCCCGCATCCTTCATGGCATGGAAGAAACCTAAGTTACTCATAACTGTTGCAACAATTGTGTCTGCCTTCAGTGATCCAGATGCCTTAAAACCGCGCGCCAGAATTGTCATGATGACATCACCGTCTACTTCAGCGCCGTGAGCATCAATTGCCAGAACACGATCGGCATCGCCATCGTGGGCAACGCCAAAGTCTGCGCCTTCGCGCAAAACGGCCGAACGCAATTCTTCGAGATGGGTAGATCCACAACCATCGTTGATATTCCAACCATCTGGTGCATCAAAGATTGCAATAACTTCTGCCCCAGCGCGACGATAAGCCTCGGGTGAAATGGTGGATGCTGCGCCATTTGCACAATCAACGACAATCTTTAAACCTTTGAGTGGAGTTTTAACGGAAGATAACAGGTGCTTTAAATATCTTTCGCGAGCGCTCTCGTCCACAATTGCACGGCCTACGCCACCACCTGTTGGGCGCTCCCATGGTTCTCCGATGCGCGCTTCAATAGCTTTCTCAATTGCATCATCTAACTTTCCGCCACCGCGTGAGAATAATTTGATTCCATTATCTGGGGCTGGATTGTGTGAAGCAGAAATCATTACACCGAGGTCTGCACCGGATTCCGCGACCAAATGTGCAATCGCTGGAGTTGGCAGAACGCCAACGCGATAAACATCAACGCCGGCGCTAGTTAAACCAGCAACGACAGCCGCTTCTAAAAATTCACCTGAGGCGCGAGAATCTTGTCCGACTATTGCTTTGGGACGGTGTGATTTATCGGGATTAGTTTCAACGAGAATATGTGCAGCAGCGACGGCAACGTCGAGTGCTAATTCAGCAGTGAGATCACGATTGGCTAAGCCACGTATTCCATCGGTTCCAAAGAGTGCCACTTCTGTTCTGCGGCCTTTAAGAATTAACGCTTGCTGTATTGCGAACGCTTACGGGCCTTCTTCAGACCGTACTTCTTGCGTTCGATAACACGTGCATCGCGTGAAAGGAATCCAGCCTTCTTAAGCGCTGGACGGTGTGCATCAACATCGATCTCGTTAAGTGAACGTGCAACGCCTAAGCGAAGTGCGCCAGCTTGACCAGATACTCCGCCACCGTTGATACGTGCGAAAACATCGTATTGATTTTCAGCACCAACTGTGCGGAATGGCTCAGAAACTAATTGTTGGTGAACCTTATTTGGGAAGTAAGCCTCAAGTGTCTTACCGTTAACAACCCAACGACCTGTGCCAGGTACTAGGCGAACGCGAGCAACTGCTTCTTTACGTCGACCGGTTCCTGCGCCAGGTGCCTTGATTGCTGGGCGGTTGGTTGCAGGAGCTGGTGATGATGAAGAGTATGAAGTAGGAACTTCGTTCTCGTCTAGATCTGAAACTTCGTTATAAGTTGTATCTGACATTTGTTATAGGTCCCTTACTTTGCGATCTGTGAAACTTGAGTGAATACATATGGTGTTGGAGCTTGAGCGCCATGTGGGTGCTCTGGGCCTGCGTAAACTTTTAGCTTTGATGCAACTTGCTGGCCGAGACGGTTCTTAGGAAGCATTCCCTTGATCGCCTTTTCAACTAAACGTGTTGGGTGCTTCTCAAGAAGTTCGCCGTAAACAGTTGAGCGAAGACCGCCTGGGAAACCTGAGTGGCGGTGTTCAAACTTTGAAAGGGCTTTGTTGCCAGAGAGCGCAATCTTTTCCGCATTGATGATTACGACGAAGTCGCCCATATCCATGTGCGGTGCGAAAGTTGCCTTGTGCTTACCGCGTAGAAGAACAGCAGCATGTGTTGCAAGGCGGCCAAGAACTACATCTTGTGCATCGATGACGTGCCATTTACGGACGACATCTCCGGCCTTAGGACTATATGTACGCATGCTTTATTACCTTCTTCTTTTTTAGATCTACTTGGTTAGAACCATTTGGTTTCAACCTGGGGGACTTGCTTTCGGCGCCTTAGGCGCAGGGGTTGAACTTTACCTTTCATGCGTGAGCGGGTCAAAATGGCCTAATTCCACGCATGAGGCCAGAGCGATCAATGGTCGAATATCGCCTCTGGGCTTTCATATACCTGTCCATTGGCCCCAAAAATCAAGAATCGGGTAAATCCGCGAGTAAACCAGCGATCGTGAGTGACAGATAAAACCGTTCCTTCATATCGATCTAGGGCGTGCTCCAGACTTTCGGCGCTCGCTAAATCTAAGTTATCGGTTGGCTCATCAAGCAATAAGAGTGTGGAACCAGAGAGCTCAAGCATTAAGACTTGAAAGCGCGCTTGTTGCCCACCAGAAAGTGATGAGAATTTCTGTTCCGCTTGTTTATCAATTTCGTATTTGCGCAGCACGCTCTTGGCTGGACCAAGTTGCAACGAGTATGTCTCCCAAAGTATTTCCAACAAAGTCTTAGATTCAAATTCGGGATGGGCGTGGGTTTGAGCGAAGTATCCGATTTCTACGCGCGCACCGACTTTAAAAGTTCCCGAATATTTAACGCTTTCATCTCCTGCAATCATGCGCAGGAAGTGCGACTTGCCTGTGCCGTTCTTTCCGAGCACAGCAATGCGATCACCGAAGAAGACTTCGAAGTTAAAAGGTTCAGTTAAATTGGCAAGAGATAAGTTCTCAAAGGTGAGTGCGCGAAGCCCAGTGCGACCACCACGCAAGCCAACTTTTACATCTTGTTCAATCGGTGGCGCTTCTGGGGCACCAGCTTCTTCAAATTTACGCAGGCGTGTTTGCATCGCATGATATTTATCGGCCATACCTGGCGAAATCGCCGCTTGCGCCTGCAAGGTGCGCACCAAATCTTTAAGGCGTTGATGCTCTTGCTCCCAACGTAGCAACATTTCCGCAAATCTTTCATTGCGCGCCTTGCGCGCTTCATGCCAGGTAGAAAACTTTCCACCGTGCACCCAAGTGGTGTTTCCATTGACTCCTTGTTCTAATGTCACGATGCGATTGGCGGTATTTTCTAGGAGTTCACGATCGTGGCTAACAAAGAGCACTGTTTTCTTTGTTGTACGAATAACATCTTCTAGCCAGCGCTTTGATGGCACATCTAAATAGTTATCTGGCTCATCCAGCAGTAAGACTTCTTCTGGTCCTTCAAGCAGTGCGCGCAGCACCAACTTCTTCTGCTCTCCCCCAGACAAGGTATTAACTTTTCGTTCTGCTACTTGTTCGAAAGTTTTATTGAGCATCTCGGTGCAACAAACATCCCAAATAAGTTCGAAGTCATATCCCCCGGCATCGCCCCAATCGATAATCGCTTGGGCATAAGCCATCTGATCTTTCTCGGTATTGGTGGAATTAATTAACTTTTCAGTTTCAATTAACTTTGCTGCGGCATCGCGAATTCGCTTGGGGGCAAATGAAATCAATAGCTCGCGCACAGTTGTTTCATCGCGTACCGACCCAATGAACTGGCGCATCACACCAAGGCCGCCGGTAATTGCAACTGCGCCTTCATCTGGTTTTAAATCTCCGCAGATCATGCGAATTAAAGTTGTTTTACCCGAACCATTTGGGCCAATTAACGCAACCTTTGCGCCATCACCAACGCGGAAAGAAACGTCATTAAGCAATACGCGACCATCAGATAACGAGTATTCGACAGCGCTGACATCAATGTGGCCCATTAATTTTCCTCATCAATGCGTCGGGCAACGGTCTTGGCGGCGCGTTCTAAGAGTTCAGCATCATCGGGGTAATCAACTTTATAAAGGGTCAAACCGCGTCCCGGAAAGACTAACGAATCACTGACTCGTTCTTTATCTTCCAGCAACGTCGTAATCCAGCTGGCATCTTTGCGGCCATCTGCCACACAAACAATTGCACCGACCAAATTGCGAACCATGGAGTAACAGAAGGCATCTGCCACAACATCGCCGATTAAATAGCCATCCTGATCACGGCGCCAATTAAAGGTTTCCAGGGTGCGGATAGTTGTTGCGCCTTCGCGGAATTTACAGAAAGCGGCAAAATTATGAGTGCCAAGCAGCAAAGCGCTGGCTTGATTCATTACATCGACATCCAACGGGCGGTACCAAGATTCCGTGTTAAAGCGAGATAACGGAGGAATTACCTTATTTTCATCCAAGATTCGGTACTCGTAATATCGACGCAGTGCTGAAAAGCGGGCATGGAATGCTACGGGCGCAATTTCAATCTTATTGATGCGAATATCTTCATCAAGAATTCGATTTAACTTATAAGCCAGATCGGTTAGCTCCAGGGATTCAGGTAGATCAATGTGTATTACTTGGCCGGTTGCATGAACACCAGCATCAGTGCGACCGGCGACGATTGTTTCCGCCTTTGCTTGTGCAACGGTGCTGATCGCATCTTCAACCGCTTGTTGCACCGTGCGGCGATCTGGTTGTCTGCCCCAACCTGAAAAGTTGGTACCGTCGTAAGAAAGATCAATCCGTAAACGACGAAACCCACTCTCGGGATAGAGAGTGGGTTCAGTCATTGAGAATTACTTACTCTTTGTCGGTTAGAACTTCGATTACCGCCATTGGAGCGTTATCGCCCTTGCGTGGACCGATCTTGGTGATACGTGTGTATCCGCCTTCGCGAGTTGCAAAGCGTGGACCGATTTCAGTAAAGAGTGTGTGAACAACGCTCTTATTTGCAATACGTGCCATTACTTCACGACGGGCTGGAAGATCGCCCTTCTTTGCAAATGTGATCAACTTTTCAGCCAATGGACGCAGGCGCTTAGCCTTTGCCTCGGTTGTGGTGATCTTGCCGTGTTCGAACAATTGCTCAGCAAGTGTGCGAAGGATTAGACGCTCATGTGATGGGCCGGAACCCAAACGAGGACCTTTAGTTGGTTTTGGCATTTACGTATCTCCTAGGCCTGATCTGCTTCAGCGAAATCATCATCTGATGCATTGAAGTTCTGGTGCTTGGTTGGATCGAATCCTGCTGGGCTGTCCTTGAGAGACATTCCCATTGAGACAAGCTTTGCCTTGATCTCATCGATGGACTTTGAACCAAAGTTACGGATATCAAGCAAGTCAGCCTCTGAACGGTTAACTAGCTCGCCAACTGTGTGAATGCCTTCGCGCTTCAAGCAGTTGTATGAACGAACTGTGAGATCCAAGTCTTCGATTGGAAGAGCAAGATCTGCAGCTAGAGCAGCATCCATAACAGATGGCCCCATTTCGATACCTTCTGCATCGACATTGAGTTCGCGTGCAAGACCGAAGAGTTCAACAAGTGTCTTACCAGCTGATGCAACTGCATCGCGTGGCTTCATTGATGGCTTTGTTTCAACATCAACAACAAGACGATCGAAGTC